>Ga0335069_10000297_pt1 | contig 86165 bp, 72 predicted proteins | sample Lox_Sample_11_FD_206714 | JGI IMG/M metagenome (GOLD analysis project Ga0335069, IMG submission 206714) | Soil microbial communities from Loxahatchee National Wildlife Refuge, Florida, United States - Lox_Sample_1.1 | ecosystem: Environmental > Terrestrial > Soil > Wetlands | place: USA... | reverse complement strand
TGCCCGCATCAAACGTTGAATCTGCCGTCCGATCACGCCGCCGTTCCCTCGCCGCCGCCGTCCTGCAATCCCTCGAACCTCGCACCCTCTTTTCCGGATACACCTTCTCCACGCTCGCAGCCTTCACCGGCGCCAACGGCAGCAGCCCCTTCGACTGCAACCTCCTCGCTGATTCCCACGGAAACCTCTTCGGCATGACTTCCGCCGGCGGCACCAACAGCGACGGCGTCGTCTTCGAAATCCACGCCGGCACCAGCACCATCACCCCCCTCGCCTTCTTCAACGGCAACAATGGCGGTGCCCCCACCGGCACGCTCGTCATCGATTCCGCCGGCAATCTCTTCGGCGTCACCAGCGGCGGCACCAACAACGCCGGCTCCGTCTTCGTCATCCCCAACGGCTCCTCCACCATCGCCACCATCGCCACCTTCCCCCAGGGCGGCAGCCTCGGCAGTTCCCCACTCGGCCTCGCCGTCGATTCCGCCGGCAACCTCTTCGGCGTCACCCAGAACGGCGGCGCTTATTCCAACGGCACCGTCTTCGAAATCCCCAAAGGCTCCAACGCCATCACCACCCTCATCGACTTCGACGGCACCAACGGCGGCATCCCCGAAGGCAACCTCCTCGTCGACTCCAACGGCAACCTCTTCGGCGCCACCGAACGCGGCGGCACGAGCGGCAACGGCGCTCTCTTCGAAATCACCGCCGGCTCCCACACCTTCTCCACCCTCGCCTCCTTCAACAGCAACGGCACCAACGGCATCAGCCCCATGGGTGACATCGTCATGGACGCCCAGGGCAACCTCTTCGGCACCGCTCAATTCGGCGGAATCACCGACGGCGGACAAGGCTCCGACGGCCTCGTCTACGAACTCGCCAACGGGTCCAGCTCCATCACCCCCTTTGCCAACTTCTCCGCCGCCACCGGCACCAGCCCCTTCGCCGGCCTTATAATCGACTCCCACGGCAACCTCTTCGGAACCACCACGAACGCCGGCGCCAACGACGCCGGCACCATCTTCGAAATCCTCCACGGCTCCAGCAACATCACCGTCCTCGCCTCCCTCCCCGGACCCTACGGCGACGTCGCCGCCGGCAACCTCGCCATTGATGCCAGCGGCAACCTCTTCGGCACCACCGACGGCGGCGGAAATCCCAGTGACAACGGCATCGTCTTCAAACTTGCCCCCACCCAGGCCACCAAACTCGCCTTCACCCAGCAACCCGCCAACACCATCGCCGGCAACACTCTCTCCGCCATCACCGTCCAGGTCGAAGACGCCCAGGGCAACATCGTCAACAGCGACAACTCCACGATCACCCTCGCCATCTCCTCCGGTCCCGGCACTCTCTCCGGCACCCTCACCGGCAGCGTCATCAACGGCATCGCCACCTTCAACAACCTCTCCATCACCACCACTGGCTCCTACACCCTGCAAGCCACCGACCCCTCCCTCACCTCCGCCCTCTCCCAATCCTTCAGCATCATCCCCTCCCCGCTCCGCGCCCTCGCCTCCTTCGACGCCACGTCCGGCAACACCTCCCTCGGCGGCGTCGTGCTCGACTCCCACGGCAACCTCTTCGGCACCACCAGCCAGGGCGGCGCGAACAACAGCGGCACCCTCTTCGAACTTCCCAAAGGCGCCAACTCCCTCACCATCCTCGCCTCCTTCAACAGCGCCACACCCAGCGGACCGCTCCTCCTCGACTCCGCCGGCAATCTCTTCGGCCTCACCTCCACCGGCGGCACCAACAACCTCGGCACTCTCTTCGAACTTCCCGCCGGCGCTCACGCCATCACCACGCTCGCCTCCTTCTCCAACACCACCGGCGCAAACCCCTTCGGCCGCCTCGTCCGCGATTCCGCCGGAAACCTCTACGGCATGACCACCACCGGAGGCGACAACAACGACGGCACCATTTTCGAACTTCCCGCCGGAACCAACACCCCCACCGCGCTCGCCTCCTTCAGCAACATCACCTGGTCCGCCACTCCCGACGGCCTCCTCCTCGACTCCGCCGGCAACCTCTTCGGCTCCACCCCCACCGGCGGAACCAACAACGACGGCACACTCTTCGAACTCCCCGCCAATTCCAACACCATCACCACCCTCGCCTCCTTCTCCAACGCCACCGGCATCACCCCCCGCAGCCTCCTCATCGATCCCTCCGGCAATCTCTACGGTATCACCTCCCGGGGTGGCGACACCGACAAAGGAACACTCTTCGTCCTCCCCGCCGGAACCGCCTCTCTCGGCGTCATCGCCTCCTTCACCAGCCCCACCGCCTTCCCCAATTCCCTCGCACTCGACACCCACGGCAACTTCTTCGGCACCAACACTGTCGGCTCCCTTTTCGAAATCCCCTCTGGCACCGGCGCCGTCTCCACACTCGCCACCTTCACCTCCACCACCGGCACCAGCCCCCTCAACCTCATCGTTGACTCCGCCGGCAACCTCTTCGGCACCACCACCGCCAACGGCGCCAACAGCAGCGGAACCCTCTTCCAATTCGCCCTCGCCCCCGCCACCCACCTCGCCTTCACCACGCAGCCCACCTCCACCACTGCTGGCCAAAACCTCAACACCCTCACCGTCGCCATCCAGGACGCCGACGGCTACACCCTCGCATCGGATGACTCCACCATCACCCTCTCCGTCGTCAACACCAACGGCGTCATCACCTCCCTCACCGCCCAGTCCCACAACGGCATCGCCACCTTCAGCAACCTCTCACTCCAAGCCGCCGGCGCCTACACGCTCGCCGCGAACAACGGCCTCCTCCCCGCCGCCACCTCCAACCCCTTCTCCATCACCCCCGCCGCCGCCTCACAACTTATCCTGACAAGCACCCCCACCAGCACCACCGCCGGTCCCCTTCACACGCTCACCGTCACACTCGAAGATCCCTACGGAAACATCGTCACCACCGACCAATCCAACATCACCCTCTCCCTCAACGGCAACGGCACCCTCCTCGGCACCGTGACCGTCCCCGCCATCAATGGCGTCGCCACCTTCAACACCCTCGCCATCCACACCCCCGGCAGCTTCAGCATCACCGCCTCCGACGGCGCCCTCCCCACCGCCACCACCACCAGTTTCACCATCACCCCCGCCGCCGCCTCAGAACTCGTCTTTCTTTCCCAACCCACCGGCGGCCCCGTCGGTCCCATCGGCACCCTGCAAATTGCCGTCGAAGACCCCTTCGGCAACATTGTCACCAGTGACGCCTCCACCATCACTCTCTCCGGGGCACCCCTCACCGGCACACTCACAGTCCCCACCGTCAACGGGATCGCCACCTTCAACAATCTCTCCACCTACACCCCCGGCACCTACACTCTCACCGCCACCGACGGTTCCCTCGCACCCGCCACGTCCGCCCCCTTCACGATCAATCCCATCGCACCCGCCCCCAGCGCCGCCAAACTTGTTTTCAGCCGCACTCCCGCCAACACCATCGCCGGCAACACCCTCAGCACCCTCAACGTCCGGGTCCTGGACGCCGCCGGCCACATCGTCACCGCCGACAACTCGCTCATCACCCTCTCCATCGCCACCGGCCCCAGCGGCGCCGCCCTCCACGGCACCCTCACCGTCCAGGCCCACAACGGCATCGCCACCTTCAACGACCTCTCCCTCCAAATCGCCGGCCAATACACCCTCTTCGCTGCCGATTCTTCCCTCGCCTCAGGCACAACCGCCAACTTCACGATCACTCCCGCCGCCCCCGCACAAATCTCCTTCCAGCAGAACCTTGCCAACGCCACCGCCGGCGCCATCTTCGCCCCCACCCTCGGCCTCTCCATCACTGACGCCTTCGGCAACTCGATCAACACCGGTACCGCCCGGCTCACCATCCAAGCCGGCCCCGCCGGTGCTCAACTCCGCGGAACCACGACGGCCCCAATCATCAGCGGCGCTGCCACGCTGAAAAACCTCTCGCTCCTCAAGGCTGGCACGTACACCCTCCGCGCCGCCGCCGGAAGCGCCACCGCCGCCTCAACCACCTTCACCATCACCCCCGCTGCCGCCACCCGCCTTGTATTCTCCCAGCAGCCGACCAGCACGCACGCCAACGCCACCCTCGCCCCAGCCATTTCCGTCTCGCTCTTCGACGCCTTCGGCAATCTCGCCACCAACAACCATTCCCTCATCACCCTCTCCATCGCCTCCGGCCCCAAGGGCTCCGCTCTCCACGGCCCAATCTCCTCACCTCTGCAAAACGGCATCGCGACCTTCGCCGGCCTCTCCCTCACCCCCGCCGGCAACTATAAACTTAAAGCGACCAGCGGCCTCCTCTCCACCATTTCCACCGCCTTCACCATCACCCCCGCTGTCGGCAGCCGCCTCCCTTCCACGCGCCGCGCCAAAAATCCGCTCCAGCTCCTTGCGGGGCGTTAATCCCTTGCTGGCTTGTTAACCTGCCTCCAAGTATGATTCAGATGTCGTTGAGCGTTACCGATGCGCTGGCCGGAGGCATCTTTTCACATGACCACTCGTTCCACTTCCCCGAAAACCCCGCACCTCAAACACAACTTCCTCTTCCTCTCGAAATTCCTGCGCCACGGCATCACCATCGCCTCCTTCTGGCCCTCCTCCAAGGCCCTCTCGCGGGCCACGATCAAGCAAATTGACTGGCAGCGCGCCAAGGTCATCGTCGAACTCGGCGCAGGGACCGGGCCCATCACCGACCAGATCATCAAGTGCCTCAAGCCCCACACCACTTTCATCGCCATCGAGCGCGACAAGGACTTCGCCAAGATTCTCCAGCAGCGCTTCGCCGGCCTCCCCAATGTCCACATCGTTCAGGCGGACGTCCGCGACCTCGACACGGTGCTCAAGGCGCAGGGCGTCAAACGGGTCGACGCCTTCATCTCCGGCCTGCCCACGCCCTCACTGCCGCCGCGCGTCCGCCGCCGCATGCTCGCCTCCGTCCGCCGCTACCTCGTAGACGGCGGCGTCTTCTCCAACATCACGGAAATCCCCTTCATCTACTGGAATTACTACAAGAAGATCTTCAAACACGTCTCGTTCGACTTCGTCGCCCGCAACATGCCCCCCGGCGGCGTCTACCACTGCCGCGCCTGCAGATAAGTCGAAGATCGTCCCCTCCCCCCCCCCAGCCAACCGAGCTTCCACGCCGGCCGTCAACGACTTGACGATTTGAAGCGCACGGATCGCGCCGTGCCGACGCCCTCGCTTCCCTCCCCGAGGGAGTGGGCATTGGGATCATCGCTCTTCCATCGGCACGTAGTGTTTGTTCACCGGGCCGACGTAGATCTGGCGTGGGCGGGCGATGCGGGCGGTGGATTCTTCGTTTTGTTCCTTCCAGTGGGCGATCCATCCCGGCAGGCGGCCGATGGCGAACATGACGGTGAACATGCTGGTGGGGATGCGCATGGCGCGCATGATGATGCCGCTGTAGAAATCGACATTGGGGTAGAGCTTGCGGTCGATGAAGTACTGGTCCTTGAGTGCCAGTTCCTCGAGGCCGCGGGCGATGTCGAGGAGGGGGTCCTTGACGTTGAGGATGGAGAGGACTTTATCGCAGACGCCCTGGAGAATTTTGGCGCGGGGGTCGTAGTTTTTGTAGACGCGGTGGCCGAAGCCCATGAGGCGTACGCCGGAGCCCTTCTGCTTGGCCTTTTCGATGTACTGCTCGGCGGTGAGGCCGCCCTTGTGGATTTGAGCGAGCATTTCGAGGACTTCGACGTTGGCGCCGCCGTGGAGCGGGCCCCAGAGGGCGCAGACGCCGGCGGAGACGCTGGCGAAGAGGTTGGCCTTCGAGGAGCCGACCATGCGGACGGTGGAGGTGGAGCAGTTCTGCTCGTGATCGGCGTGGAGGATGAAGATGAGGTTGAGGGCCTTTTCGACTTCAGGATCGATTTCGTACTTGTCGTAGGGCATGGAGAACATCATGTGGAGAAGGTTGCCGCAGTAGCGAAGTCCGCCGTCGGCGTAGATGTAGGGGAGGCCCTGCTGGCGGCGGTAGATGAAGGCGGTGATGGTGCGGATTTTGGAGATGAGTCGGGCGGCGGCTTCTTCGAAGGTCTCGTCGCCCTTGATGCTGTGCAGTTCGGTGTGGAAGCAGCCGAGGGTGTTGATCATGGCGGAGAGCATGGCCATGGGCGGGGCGTTGGTGGGGAATCCTTCGAAGTGGTGTTTCATGGCCTCGTGGAGGTGGGCGTTGCTGGTGAGGCGGGCGCGGAAGCGGGTGGATTCCTCGGTGGTGGGAAGTTTGCCGAAGATGAGGAGCCAGGCGACTTCGATGAAGTCGGGGGTATCGGTGGCGAATTCCTCGATGGGGATGCCGCGGTAGCGGAGGACGCCTTTGTCGCCATCAATGTAGGTGATGGCGGACTGGCAGGAGCCGGTGTTGCCGTAGCCGGGGTCGAGGGTAATGAGGCCGGTGTCGGCGCGGAGTTTCTGGATATCGATGCCGCGTTCGCCTTCGGTGCCCAGGACGGTGGGGTAATTGAAGGTCTGGCCATCGACGGTGAGTTGAACGTTGCTATCCATGGCAATCCTGCAAACAGAATCGATCACTAACGAGGCGGCATCACTTAAAACCGTAGCGTACCAAAAAAATTAGAAACACGCTCGCATCCATTGCTGCGCAAGCCGGCTGAAAGCACCGGGAATGGACCTAGGAAAACTCCGAGGTCCACGGCACCAAGGGCGGCCGTACAATCGTGGGAAACGTGCGATCACCCATGGCGGAGAACATGTTCCGTCCACGTCGGGCTATTTTCGCCTGCATTCTGCTGGGAATCCCGCTTGGGCTGGGAGCGGCGACGTTTCGGTACGGGGAGGGGCTTTCCTATTTTTCGCGAGATCCGCAGGCGTGCACCAATTGCCACATCATGCGAGACGAGTACGACTCGTGGGCGAAATCGGGGCATCACCATGTGGCGGTGTGCGTGGACTGCCATTTGCCGCATGCGATGGTGCCGAAGCTGATTGCGAAAGCGCGGAACGGGTGGAACCACTCGCGGAAGTTTACGCTGCAGAACTTCCACGAGCCGATCATGATCACGCCGCCGAACGCGGAGATTCTGCAGGAGAATTGCCTGCGGTGTCATGAGAGCTTTGTGCACGAGATCGTGGTGTCGCAGTCGGCGGAGGGGAGGGCGGTCGATACGGTTTCGTGCGTGCATTGTCATAAGAATGTCGGGCATGCGCCGACGCGTCCGACGGGCGAAATGAGTTGGATAGGAGGACCCCCATGAGTGAACCCTCATCAACTCCGAAGGCGGGCCTGCATATCCGGTGGGACCGCGTGTTGATCGTTCTCGCCACGGCCGCGGTGACGGTCGGGATCACGATGTTGCTGTTGAACATCTTTGAGAGGAAGGAAGAGGCGAGGAATCCGTACATCCGGTTTGTGGATGTGACGGAGGAGACGACAGATCCGGAGCCTTGGGGACTGAACTGGCCGCGGGAGTATGACACGTACAAGAAGACGTCAGAGCCGACGAGCACGAAGTATGGCGGGCACGGGGGCTCGGAGGCGGTGCCGCGGGAGAAGGCGGAGGAATCGCCGTGGCTGCCGCGGGCATTTGCGGGGTATGCGTTTGCGATCGATTATCGGGATCGGCGGGGGCATGCGTACATGCTGCAGGACCAGGAGCAGACGAAGCGTGTGACGGAGAAGCCGCAGCCGGGGTCGTGCATGCAGTGCCACACGTCGATCATTCCGACGTACCGGCGCATCGGCGAGGGGGATGTGATGAAGGGGTTTGAAGCGGTCTGCAAAATGACGTATCAGCAGGCGCATGAGGAGGTGGTGAAGACGGGGTCGGTGAATCCGGTGATCGAGGGGACGGCGCAGGTGAAGAAGCATTTTGAGGGGGCGCATCCGGTCTCGTGCGTGGATTGTCATGATGCCAGGACGATGCATCTGCGGGTGACGCGGCCGGGATTTATCCGGGGGATTGCGGCGCTGATGGCGTCGAAGGGGATTCCGAATTACGACCCGAACCGGGATGCGACGCGGCAGGAGATGCGGACGTTCGTGTGCGCGCAGTGCCACGTGGAGTATTACTGCGGGCCGAAGACGACGCTGTTTTATCCGTGGAATAATGGGTTGAAGGTGGAGCAGATCGAGGCGTATTACGACAGCTACAAATTTCCGGACGGGCATCGGTTTTATGACTGGAAGCATGCGGAGACGGGTGCGGAGTTGTTGAAGGCGCAGCATCCGGAGTTTGAGTTGTATTCGCAGGGGGTGCACGCGCGGGCGGGGGTGGCGTGCGCGGATTGTCACATGCCGTACGAGAGGCAGGGGGCGTTGAAGGTGTCGGACCATTGGGTGCGTTCGCCGCTGCTGAATATTGCGCGGGCGTGCCAGACGTGCCATCCGGTGCCGGAGGAGGAGATCAAGTTCCGCGCGGAGGCGATTCAGGAACGGAACCACGCGCTGCTGCAGCGCGGCGGGGCGGCGCTGATCGACATGCTGGACACGATCAAGCTGGCGAAGGCGGCGGGCGTGACGGAGGAGCAGTTGCAGCCGGCGCTGGAGTTGCACCGCAAGGCACAGTGGCGTCTGGATTTCATCGCGGCGGAGAATTCGATGGGGTTCCATGCGCCGCAGGAAGCGGCGCGGATTCTTGGCGAGGCGATCGATTATGCGCGGCAGGGGCAGATTACCGCGCTGAAATTGATCCCGCCGCCGAAGAGTGCAACGTCGGCGGCGATGGCGCGCTAGGGGTTGAGGATGAATTTGCGGAGGGCGGTGGCGACGCCGTCGGCGTCGTTGGAGGGGATGAGGGCGTGGGCGACTTCCTTGGCTTCCTTCCAGCCATTTTCGGGGACGGCGGCGATGCCGGCCCATTCCAGCATGTGGATGTCGTTGGGGGCGTCGCCGATGGCGAGGACTTCGTCGGCGGTGATGTTGAAGGATTTGGCGACTTTATCGAGGGCCATGGCCTTGGAGATGGCGGGGTTCATGAGCTGGATGAGGTGGGCGTCGGAGCGGGTCTGGGCGACCTTGTTGCCAAACTTTTTGGGGATTTCCTTTTCGATGTCGGCGATCCACTTGGGGTCGCCCAGGAGCATGAGCTTGGTGATGGGGACGGTCATGAAGGCTTCGAGGGGGCCGATGAAGTCGGGGGTGAACTGCCTGGCGGTTTCGGTCATGTACTCGGGGATTTCGGAGTAGTGGTCGGTGTACCACTTGTCGAGGATTTCGACGGAGACGAGGAGTTCGGGGTATTTCCTGCGGCCCCAGGCGATGATTTTGCGGGCGATGTCGACGTCGAGCGGGACGTGCTCGATGACTTTTTTGCGGCGTTCGTCCCAGATGAGGGCGCCGTTGTAGTTGACGATGGGGGTGGCGAGGCCGAGGGCGGCGTAGTAGTCGCGGACGGAGCGCGGGGGGCGTGCGGTGGCGAGGACGACGTGGATGCCGGCGGCGGCGACCTGTCGGACGGCGGTGTGGGTGAGGGGGGAGATGGATTTGCGGGAAGTGAGGAGGGTGCCGTCGAGGTCGAGAGCGACCATGCGGATTCTTTTGGTGGAGGGTGGGCGGCGGGGTTTGGTTTTCTTACTGAACATCATGCGATTGTACTGTAGAGGAATTTGGGAGGAGTTGCTACGAGGGGGGAGGAGGGGGAATTCAGAATGCAGAGTTCAGAATTCAGAATGAGGTGGGGTCGAGCAGTCAACACCGCCTGTACCAGATTGCCAGGTGTGGGTATGTCATTGGCAATCTCCCCCTGTGGCGATCCTACTAAACAGGGCCGGAACGAAAGAGACTTCGATTTCCTTGGCGTGGGGGTCTGCCTTTGTAGATTTGACGTAAGTGTGAATAAGTTCGCGGCGTTCTTCGAGGGTGCCGGTGGCGAGGAGCGTGTCCAAGTGGGAGAGCTCTTCGTCGGCTTTGCGGGCGATTTCCCTGGGGCTGGGGAGTTCGGGGATGGTGGCGGTGAGGGATTCGAGTTGGGATTGGACTTGCTGACGCTCGTCGGACAGGGTCTTGGCTTTGACGTACAGGCCGAGGGTGGTGGCGGTCTGGGCGTCGAGGATCGAGAGGTGGGTGGTGAGCTTGCTGATCTGGGTGTCGAGTTCGGAGAGGCGGGCTTGGAGTCCTTTGCGGGCGTCGGTCTGGTGGCCGCAGAGCTTCTTGAGTTCGTCCTGAATGTAGCCGCAGAGTTCATGGTCCTGCTTGAGGTGGTGGAGGTCGTCCTGGATGAGGTGGATGATTTTTTCTTCGACGATGTCGGCGCGGACGGTGAAGCGTTTGGGACAGGCGGCATAGTCCCCTTTGTGGTGGGTGGCGCAGAGATAGTAGCGGGTTTTGATCTTGCCCCGGTTCTTGTGGGTGTGGGTGCTGGTTTGGCCGGTGAAGGGACCGCCGCAGATGCCGCAGGTGAGGGTGTTGCTGAGGAGATAGTTGGCGTGGATGCGCCGGCCGGTGCAGGAGTGTCGGCGGATGCCTCCTTCGGTCAGTTTGACCTGCACTTTCTCAAAAGTGTCCGCGTCGATGAGGGCGGGCCAGGCGTTTTCGACGGTGATCCAGTCCTCTTTGGGACGATCTTCGTACGATTCGCTGTGGCGTTCGATGCTCTTACCGTCGGAGTAGCGGTGCCATTTGCTTAAGGTAGAGCGGTTGAAGGCGAGGGTGCCTTTGTAGGCGCAGTTGCGGAGGATGGTGTGGAGGGAGCCGATGGTGAAGATGCCGCGTGTGCCGGTGCGCAGGCCTGAGGCGTTCAGTTGATCGCGCAGAACGCGTAACGGGGTTCCGGCGAGGTAATCGGTAAAGAGTCGCTGGATGGCTTTGGTGCGTTCGGGCGTGGAAGGGACGAGGGTGACGCATTCGTGGTCGGGTTTGATGTAGCGGTGTTCGCCTGTGATGTGCTCCATCACTTCATGGGTGTCGGGGGAGAGGAGGACTTGGGTGCCGTCGTCGAGGTCGCGGATGATGCGTTTGGGAGTGCCGTCGGGAGCGAGGCAGAGGCGGTCATAGCCGTAGGGGACTTTGCCACCGGCACGGAAGCCTTTCTGGACGCGTGCGACGTGGCCGCGCATGGTGTCGCGGGAGAGTTTGCGGAGGTAATCGCCATTCTGGTAGTGCTCGACAAAGCCCACCAAGCCGGACGTAAACGAGCGGTCCGCCTCCTGACCAGTTGCGACGTAGCAGACGCGTTTGCCTGCCTGAATCAACCGGCGTTCTAAGAGCAAGCCGTCCACCGGGTCTTTGGGGCGGGCAAGGCGGTTGCGTTCCCATGCCAGGACGATGCTCACGTCTTTGTCTGATTCGGCGTGATGGAGAAGTGATTCCAGGCCGGGCCGCTGCATGTCGCTGCCGCTGATGGCGTCGTCCTCATAAACCTTCGTGAGTGTCCAGCCTTTGGACGCGGCGAAGGCGGCGAGTTTTTCGCGCTGCTGGTCGAGGCTCTCTTCCTGACGGCTGGTGGAACGACGGACGTAGCCGATGGCGGTGGTGGGCGTGGTGGTCATGTCGAAAAACTCCTGTAAACTACAGCCCAAGTATACCTTACAAAATGCTTACGTGCTGATGAATATTCTGCCTGCAAAAATGGGCAAGGCACCCGCGTCCCTGCGAGTGCCTTCGCGCCCAGTCTGATTTACGCGCGTACCCCGTTGATCCAGTCCGCTGCCTTCTGCGCTGCTGCGGCTGCGGAGATGACGAGCCGTTTTTCCTCCTTGATCGTCTTGAGCCACCCGCCGATGTACGCGGCCTGATTCTCGATCACTGCCGGCTGAATACCCACATCCCCGCATAGGAACGCTGCGGCCATTTCGGCAATCAATTCTTCCTTGCCGTAATCGGCTGTGCCAAACGGGCGCGGCTGGTGTCGAGTTTGCGGTCGAGGCGTTTGCTGTGGCCGGTGCTGTGCGCCAATTCGTGGAACAACGTGGCGTAGTATTCCTCGGAACATGCGAAGCGCGAAGGCTCGGCAATGCGGATGCTGTCGGCAACCGGCGTGTAGACGGCCTGTTGTCCGACGTGTTCGACACTTGGGCCGTCGGTCAAATAGCGTTCTACGACGTGTTCCGCCTGCTCGATGGGCTGGAAGTGCGTCGGCTCGAATGCGGGAACATCGGGCGCGTTGATCCCCTCGCACTGCTCCACGTTGAACACATTGAAGTATCGCAGGAGGGGAATCGTGGTCGCCTTCTTGGTCTCTTCGTCGATGGTTTCCAACTGCTTCCAGAAGATGACGGTGGAGGATTTCTCGCCCTTCTTGATCGATCCGCCAATGGATTTGGCCTGATTGAAAGTCAGCCAGCAAGCCGAGCCATAGCCTTTAGTCCACGCTGCAAACGCGAGGAGAAAAATATTCACGCCGCGATAGGGTTTCTCAGTGATGAGGTTCTTGGGATGTCCTGCCGAAGCCTTGCCGAGAATGGGAGAGCGCCACGGCACTACCCCCTTGTCCAGCATCGCGATAATCTGATTGGTAACACCCTGATAGAGGTCGATAGACATTGCATGTCTCCTGCAAATCATGAGGAGACGGGGTGTGGAACACCCACAGGCAGCCCGCCTTCCTCGACGGAGAGGAGAGGCGGAACACCCGCGCGCAGCAGTCAATGGTGGAACCGTCGGAGAAGAGGCCTCCATGTACTCATGGAGTAGTACCTTGACTGCGAGCACGGGTGCGTAGAATCGGACGACAAAGAGGAAGGCGGCGGTAATGCTCTCGCGAAGCGGTTCCTTTGATTACGAATTCGTCCCTCCCCCGTTGCGCCGGCGCGAGCGAATGCAATCTGCTCGTGATATTCGCGCAATGCAAAACTTGCGTTCTCAATGGCACATGGCAGATTTCGGTGGTCTTTTGAGGGGCGGCCCTGTGCACGTTTGGCGTGTTCCCCTTCCCGGCCATGGCCATGACCGGCGCCGGAATGCGTCATGATCGAAGACGGATGTAGGCACGTGGTTGATCGGTGGTGTGCTTTTGGAAAGGAGCGGGCGTGGTTGTGACGGGCGGTTTCCCCACAAGTGTTCCGATCCGCGATATCGGCATGCCAATCCGCTGGCGGCGAAAAGCACTGAGGAGGATTGGGGGCGGTTCAATCAAAAGGATCCCCCTCGCCCCCATTCCAGTTTGTGGGCTATTCGCTGCAGTTCAGACAGACGCCCATGCCGACGCCTTCGACAGACAAGTAACCCTTGGGGGAGACCGCCCAGAGATTCGGGCAACCCCGCCCGGCTCCTTCCATGTGGATGTACACCACCTGATTGAGCGCGTGGGCGCGTTCCCGCGCTATTTCGATGATGACGCCAGAATCCGTGATCGGTCCTTTGATGTGGCTGGGAAGGGGAACATTCAACGTAAACGTGTGCATAGGGACGCTCCTTAAAAGACTGGTGGTGGGCGTCCATGTGCCAGGGAGAAGGCAAGTTCTTGTATTGGCGAATATCGCGAATCCGCTCTGGTTTTAGGTGATGGCGACAATAAAAAAACCGGGGCGCTGATGGCCCCGGCGTTTAAAGTACAAATTCAGTTGTCCCGTGTTCGGGTGGTTCGTTTCACATATCCGTCGGGATTGCACACGGGGCAGAGCCGGGAATGGTGCTTCTGATTCTTGAGTTTGCGTTCGAAGTTCTTATCCTTGCCCCACCACGTGCGGACGTGAAGGAAGCCGATGCCGTGTTGCGTGGCAAGTGGGTCAATGGGCTGTTCGTGCAAGTGGCGGTACAGCTTCTTAATCACGCCGGCTGGGGCTTGGACCACCCGCACTGCATGGCGGACGTGATGACGAGGCTGGGAATAGTGAACGAGATAAACCGCGGTTGCCATACGGCACCTCCCATGAATGGGCGTAAACGATCCCGGCTCCAATGGCCGGTTACGCGGGAGGCACCAACGGAGGCCGTCAAGGTGGATCGCCCGGAGGGATGGGTTCCCTTTGGGAAGGGACCTTTACGGCCGTAGTTACAATGGATGCGTCTACCGGTCGGCGGAAAAATTCCTTATTGACCTGGGGTGGGGCGGGAAAGGTGAGGGTCCCAAGGGGGAGGAAACCCCTTCCCTTTGGATTCGGATCGAAGTAGATTTCCCACAGAACGAAGACCACTCGAACATCCAATGGAGAATCTCAACATGAAATTTGAAATGCGCTCACAAGACCAGCATGGGAATGAGACGATCTTTAAGACCGATTCGGAGGCGGCATTCCTGCAACGTATCCTGGCTGAGCATTTGGAAGGCTACGAAGTAACTCGGGCGACGCTGATGGTGCGGGAACTTGGAGACGGGTGGTATCGAATTGGATTGAGCTGCGACTCGGAAGAACTCGGGGAAGATTCAGCAATCGACCTTCAAACCGATTTGATGGCATCCATCGGGGGCGGGAAGGGGTGGTATGAATGCCGAGACTCGGGATCTTCTGACGACGGCAAAACCGAATGGTGGGAAACGCGTCATATCCGCGGGCCTTATATTTGAAATGCGCTTAGAGGCTCACCGCTGCCCGCCGCGCAGCGGGCCGGAGCGAGCAGCGGGCGGCGGTGAGCCGTCCTGTCCCATGGGGGACCGTATATCATCCCCCCTTGTACTGACCTCACCCTGAAGTGGCGATTTGAGGGGGGGTGTTCTTGCCAACTTGGCGTAGCGGCAAGACATCATTCACCGCATCTACCCGCATTTGCAGGCAGATTCTCGCCATGCCGCCTCGTGGCGCCATTTTCTCCCACGCGCGTTGACAAAACCGCCCAAGGCAGCGAAATTAATAATTATTAACTTTTACCGTACTTGCATCCCCCCAGCCATGGAGGTCCCCTGTGATTATTTCCCTAAATTTACCCGATGATGTTGTGGCCTTCATCGACCAGCAGGCCACGGACAAAAAAGTTAGCCGGTCTGCCTTCATCGCGAGCTTGCTTCGCAATATGCAACTCGTCGAGTCCACCGCCGGCAGGCAGGAACTCGCACGCACCCTCGCCGCCGTCATGGTCGAAGGCGCACTTCGCTCCGGACAATCCATCGAACAGGTCCGTAAAGCTTTCCCTCGATTTGAAGAACTCAGTGCTACTAAATCTCTGCCTGCGCTTGCCAGCGTCACAGACGATGCGCCACAAGTTTCCCCCGCTCCACCCTTGACCGATTCTACGCACGTCTCCATCAAACGCCGCAGGCCCTACAAACGCGCTTCTTCCAGCCATACAGGCCGTGATTGCTGACGCCCAAAACCGGGGAGGCTGCTACAAGCACCAGCAACCGCTGTTCCGGCGATACGGGGTTCTTCCTGCACTTCGGTATTGACAATTTGGGCAGCGCGGGTGCGGTGCTTACCATTACCTATCGGCCACCGCTTCTCCCCTCCCCAATGGAAAACCTCTGCGTTGGCGGGGCGGTCCAGCTATGACCTTCAGCGCTACTGTCGCTGCTGCATCGCCTCGACTCGTCGAGTTCCATGAACGGGAAGAGAATCTAAACAGGGCAGCATGCAAGTCCGTCTTGTTGAGCCCAAAACTCCTCTACCGCCTATGGAGCGATAAGGCTGGGGGTCGCCTCCCCCGGCTCGGCCCTCACGCCCACGCGACCTTCCCAAGGAGAGTCAAAGTAGATGGCATCCGTTGCACGGTGAAGTCGCCATCGACCGTTGCTGTAACGGCGCCTCGAGGTACCGTCCCCTGAATGCATTGTTCCAACAGCCGCTGCAGTGAAGTGGGGTAGCCGCTGACCACGAGCGCGGCAGGTATCAAGATAGATCGCGCTGGCGTTTGATTCAGTGATGAAGACGCGGGCCGGCGCGAGTTGGCCGAGGCGGCGGCAGTAATCGTAGTGAGGATTGCGCGAGAGCAGATTGTCGAGAATCGTAGCGAGCCCTTCGAGCAATGGCTCTCCCGGTTCGATGAACAGGGTATCTTCGCAGCTTTGCGTGCCTGAGCGCACGGTCTATGGGGTCATCATTCATACCAGCGCTTCTAGTTGTGGTTCGTAACAAATGGCCCCGCTTCTCCGACCGTTGGATCGCAAGGGAACTCGGACTACCAGAAAGCAGGCAGCAACATTATAGTCGCTGTGCTGACGCAACGGCGCGATTATGGAAAAGGGGCAACTGGATTTTTGTCGAAAAATATCCGGTATTCTTTAGCGCTGGTCACTGCATGAACGACCGGTGCGCGCTTGGCCCGGGCGGCGTCCAAATAATTGCGCAGGACGAATCGCATGTCTTCGGCATCATCGCTCCTGTCGGCTTCTGCTCGTTGCAGAGACTCGATTGCCGCCGCAATGCATGAATTCTCGAAGCACTCTGCCTTGGTCATCTGAGACCAAAACGTAATGGGCTTAAAGCTTGTGCTTTCTTGAGTGCCGGCGGCGGCAAGCGCCCGGAAGTGCTGGTCGGCCAGTTCTCTTGGCGAAAGCAATGGATACCAGGCGTCCAATTTTCCCGCCGCAATCGCGTCAGCGACCAGCGGCACGTAACGGTCATCGTGCATCTCCGCAATCGCCTGCGCGGCGATCGCGTGGAGGTTTTCGTTCTGGCCGCAGTACATGGCTGGAATGACAAGACCCAGACGGGCGGCTTCCAACGTGCCAAAGTCGGTTCCTGCGGAGACAACGCCCCCGGCGTTGGTCGCGCCGTAGACAAAATACATCCCGCCGCGGTCGAATTCGTGCGATCGCAAAATAAAATCGGTTGTCAGGTTCTCGCCAATCAGGTGTGTGAGCGATGCAGGCGATGGGATCGGGAAACTCAGTGGGATGTTGTCAGACTGGCCCTGCATGCGGGCGAGGTACTTGTCGATCTGATCTTGTGCAACGCCGGCGTTCCGCAATTCGCGCGTCCATGTCGCCTGAAGAAAATCGGCGGTCTCCTTGGAATGAACCAGGCAATATCGCTGCGCCACATTGTTCCATAGCGGGTGTTTCGACCAGCCGTCGGCACGGGTGAAGTCCAGCGCCAGTGCGGCGAGGAGCGTGGTGATATCCATCTTGTCGACGCGATTAAAAACCTCTTGAGCTGCGGGCGAAAGCGGCAGGGCATCATCCGTCATGAGTGAACTGGGACGGGAGGTGGGGCCCGTCAAATCGGGGAGGGGCGGCCAGTGCGACCTGGCGTCATTGAGCGCGCCATCGAGTTTCCGAGCTGCGGTGAGCGTGCCAATATCAAGCCCGACCAGGAATTGCGCCCGCCACTGCTTGCAGCGCTCGAGCGCGTCGGTGACCTGGGCGAGCTGGTCGAGCGGCAACATTCCGCCGGCGTAGGTCATTTCGTATTCGGCAGCGGCGGAGGGTGCATCGCCGCGTTTTGCGCTGAAGACGAAAATAACGGTGTCGCCCGTATGGAATGTCACGTGAACGGGGAACGGCGCGCAGGAAAAAATTGGACCCGAGGCGACTTCCAGCGACTTCGTCTGCGGAGAGAGCGTTCCTTTGAGCACTTGAATGGGCGTGACGATGGCGTGCGTCGGGCGCACGGGGAGATTGGCGTATCGCGGAGCCTCTTCGGCAGAAAGCGGGACGGCATTCACTTGGTCAATTCGCGCGACCACGACGAGGGGGCTGTGCGCCACCTGCCAGTCCAAGCTGCGAAATTCCAGAGCGCACGCGCGTGCACCGCGCGCGATCACGCAGGCTAGCGCCAAGCAGAAAATGACAGAACGTAAAAGTCGCATTCGACAAGCATAACGACCGAGCGGGTGAATCGGAAAGCTCTGGTGGGGCCGCTGTGAACCCGGCGCTCTGTCCGGTAGCTCGTGGTCGGAGTCGGTTCGCAGGCTTCGCCTGCCCGATCGAAAGCGTCTCGCCAATTTAGTTGCAATTTACTTGCAAGTGCTCTTCGATTGCATTATATATGCAAGTAAGTTGCGTCTGTGCAGGTTGAATGACATCCCTCGCAGCACTGCAGCGATCGTTCAGGTGAACTGCGCGCAATGACAACAAGACTATGGAATGTGGTGATTGTCGGTGCGGGCCCTGCGGGTCTGGGAATCGCGTTGATGCTGCGCGAATTGAAGGTGCGGGAGACCGTTGTGTTGGAGCGGAGCGAGCCGGGAGCATCCTTTCGGAAATGGCCGAAGGAAATGCGTTTCATCACACCGTCGTTCCCCGGTAATTTTTTCGGCAACATCGATTTAAACTCCATCGCCATTTACAGTTCCCCCGCCCATGTGCTGCGCACGGAGCATCCCAGCGGAATCCAATACGCGGACTACTTGAAGGACGGGGCGCGCCGCGCCGAGCTTCCGATTCGCTGTGGAGTTGATGTGTTCTCGGTGACGCCCGAGGACGGTGGCTTTCAACTGGAAACCTCCAACGGGGTGATTCGATCGAAGATTGTCATTTGGGCCGCCGGCGAATTTCAGTATCCGCGGCTAGACCCTTTTCCGGGAGCCGAGCATTGCCTGCATAACAGCCTCGTTGGTTCCTGGGCTGAGCGCCCGGGCGAGGAGGCCTGCGTGATTGGCGGCTACGAAAGCGGACTCGATGCCGCTATCGCATTGGTAGCGAATGGAAAAAAGGTGACTGTGCTGGATCAGCACGTCTCGTGGCAGCCGGACCAAGAATACGATCCCAGTCGTATCCCGTCCCCCTATACCCTGCAGCGCCTACGCGGCGCGATGGCCACCGGCAGGCTTCAACTTTGCGGCAATTCGCCCGTGGTCGGCGTGCGAAAGGAAAACGATTGCTACCTGTGCGATATTGCTGGGGGACCTCCCGTTATGACGCGCCAGCAACCCATCCTGGCAGCGGGATTCGCTGGCAGTCTGAGCCTGATCCGGCCGCTGTTTGAATTTGAGGAAAGCGGAAACGTCTGTTTGACGCCCCACGATGAATCCACACGCGTTCCGGGGTTGTTTCTCGTTGGGCCAGCCGTGCGTCAGAAAAAAGTCGTTTTCTGTTTCATCTATAAATTTCGTCAGAGATTTGCCGTGGTGGCGGCGGCGGTGGCCAAGCGGCTCAGCGTCGATTGTGGGCGTCTCGACGAATATCGGAAACACAATTTTTATTTGGATGACCTGGCCTGTTGTGAGCAGTCTTGTACGTGCTGACACGGCCATGCATTTTAAGGAATCAATCCATGACCGATCATGACCCCCGCGTTCCCGTCACCGTGCTTACCGGTTTTTTGGGCTCGGGAAAAACAACGCTTCTAAACCGTATTCTCACCGAGCAGCACGGCAAGCGGATTGCCGTCATCGAGAACGAGTTCGGTGAAGTCGGCGTGGATCAGGAGCTGGTGATCAACGCCGACGAAGAAATCTTCGAGATGAATAACGGATGCATCTGCTGCACGGTGCGCGGAGACCTCATCCGCATTCTTGGCAACCTCATGAAACGGCGCGAGAGTTTCGATTACATCCTGATCGAGACCACCGGACTGGCCGACCCCGGGCCCGTTGCCCAAACCTTCTTCATGGATGATGACATGAAGGAAAAGCTCCGGCTCGACGGCATCGTCACGCTCGTCGATGCCAAGCACATCTGGCAGCACATTGACAAGAGCGACGAGGCGAAGGAGCAGATCGCCTTCGCCGACGTGATCATCCTGAACAAAACCGACCTCGTGCCGCCCGAGGTCCTCGACAGGCTCGAACAGCGCATCCACAGCATGAACGCCTCGGCCGGAATTCATCGCGCCAAGGATGCCAATATCGATCTCGATCACGTGCTCAATGTGGGCGGTTTCAATTTCGACCGCGCCATTGAAATCGATCCGAAGTTCCTCGAGCCCGAATACCCCTTCGAGTGGGGAGGAATCTATCAGTTACAGCCGGGGCGGTACGTGCTGAGCGCCGGCCGCGGGCCCGATCCCACAATGGACGTACAGTTTTCACCCGTCAACGGAACGCCGGAGGCGGTGCTGAGCAGCGGTGCTGATCGGGCAGCGATCACTTTCACCGGCAAGGCGACGGCCATTCAGAACGCCGGCACTGTGCTTCCCGACGGGTTGCCCCGCCGGCTGGTGCTCGAAGGGGAAGGCCCTTTCACCTTTGGCCTGGAAGTGCCGCACGCCGGACTCTATACACTCTTCACCGAGCACCATCCCGATGAATTTGCGATGGTGCTGCGTAACACAGGTGACATCGTGACGCCGCTCGCCACGCGCGACTTCAAGCCGGACCACGAGCATGATGAGGAGGTGACTTCCGTCGGCATTGAGACGCCGGGCGACCTTGATGGCCGCAAGTTCGACCAATGGCTGCGCGACCTGCTGGTGAATCAGGGGCAGGACATTTTCCGCTCGAAGGGCGTGCTAAGCATCAAGGGGCAGTCGCAACGATTTGTGTTTCAGGGCGTGCACATGCTTTGCCAGGGCGGACCCGATCGGCCGTGGGGCGAGGAGGCGCGGCACAACCGGCTGATCTTCATCGGCCGCAATCTTGATCGGCAGAAGCTCCATGAAGGGTTTCGCGCATGCCTGGCATAACGCAACGCATTCGATCGATGCCCCTGTTGTGGCAGGCGCGGCTGCCGGACCACGTGATTGGGCTGGCGTACCGCGCCGACGGCGCGCTCGTCGCTGCGGCGGCAGTGAGCGGCCCGATTTACATCTTGCGCGCTGTGGATGGAAAGCCGCACGCGCAATTTGCCGGCCATGGATTTGGCACGACGGCGCTATCCTGGAACACCGACGGCGATCTTCTCGCCAGCGTCGGGCAGGATGGAAAAGTCCACGTGTGGGATGTCGGACGCAAGGCCCTCGCCTGGTCCGCGGACGCCCCGGCCTCCTGGGCGGAACGGGTTTGCTGGAGTCCCGACGGCACGATCCTCGCCGTCGCCGCAGGGAAGTTCGTGCGCCTGTGGGAACACACGGGAAAGCTGCTCAAAACCTACGGCCCGCACTCCAGCACGGTATTGGATATCGCCTGGAAACCCGCCACGCGGCAGCTCGCGGCCACCTCCTACGCGCGCGTGACGCTGTGGGACGCAGATCGGGCGGAACCCGCACGCGTCTATCAGTGGCAGGGATCCTCCCTCGCCCTTGCCTGGAGTCCCGACGGCCGTTACCTCGCCACCGGCGATCAGGACGCCACGGTGCATTTCTGGCTCACGGAGACCGGACGCGATTACATGATGTCGGGCTATCCGCGCAAGGTGAAGGAGCTTTCCTGGGACGCCTCGGGCCGATGGCTCGCCACCGGCGGCGGCTCGCAGGCGTGCGTGTGGGACTGCTCGCCGCCGGGACCCAAGGATCGCGAGCCCCTCATCCTGGAAGCGCATGACCGATCCCTGACGGCGCTTGTTTATCAGCATCGGCGCGAACTGCTCGCCACCGGCGGCCAGGAGGGTCGCATCACGATCTGGCGTCCCGCGCGCTCCACCCACGCGATTTCCACGACCGGCGAAGGCCCTGCCATCACCCAACTCGCCTGGCTTCCGGACGACAAAACTCTCTTTGCCGGCGATGAGACCGGCGGCATACGACTCTTTCAGGTGCTCGAATGACCCGCACGGCCGACATTTTTTCACGCGAATTCTTCGATGGGCTCGCGCCCTCCGTTGAATCCCCTTGGGCGCCGACGCCGCTCTTGTCACGCGAGCGCCGCAGAATGGGGCGTGTGCTTCTCCACCAGCAATGCTGGCTTTTCGGCTGCGATATCCGCCGCAAAGAGGGAAACCTCCTGTTGGCCGTCGGCTTCGACCGCCACCGCCCTCCCGCCGGGCTGGAGGCCTCCACGCAATACCGCCTGGAGCTTCCCTCGGGTTGCCGCATCTGTTTGTGGGGTTTCGGGATCTTCTACGGTGATCCGACCCTTTCGGCGGGCGTCTTTCTCAATCGATTCGATTTTGATCCGCGCCTCTCCCCGCGGCACGATTACGGTCCAGACACGTGGAAACCGGAGGCATTGTGCGGATTGCGCCGCGTACGTACTCAATCTGATCGCGCCCTGGCAAAGTCGCTGGTTCCTGCCGCGCTGGAATGGATCGCTGAGTACGAGTCATGGATCCTGGAAACGGTGGGGATCGGCTATCGCCGTGCGTGCCTCGATCGTTGGCCGCACGAGTCGGTCGCTCCGCACGAGACCGTGTACGCCTGGCGCAAGCTCGCCCGCGCGGTGCGGCGCAGGGTTGGTAAGGATACCGGCGAGAACGGTTCCGCAATTGGCCGCGCCCTGCAGACCCAACGGAGGTAGTTGTGTTTACGTCGTCATTCAGCGGATCCGGTCCCGAGAGGGCGCATGTCCTTCGTGTAAAGCAATGGGCGCATGAACTGCTCCGCCCGACCGCCGATGCTCACATCATGGTTACGCAGGTAGCCTGCCCGGACATCGATTGTCCGGATGTGGAATCCGTCGTCGCGGTGCTCCGCCCGGGGCAGCCGCCGGCTCGCTACAAAATCTTCAAAGCGCTGCGTGACGTCACGCGCGACGATCTGCTTGCAGTCGTGGCCTTGAAACACGCAGCGCCTCGTCTCTCTTCTTCGGAGTCCTCCAAATGAAACGGTTTTTGTCTGGAATGATCGTCAGTCTGGTTGCCGCGGCGATGTTTGCCCTCACGATGTGGCAGCAACCGCGAGCCGCGGCAGCGGAACCCGAGCACCGCCCTCTCCCCATCGTGGTCGCAACCCACAGCGTCCTGGGCGATCTGACGCGGCAAGTCACGGGCGATCTGGCCACGGTGGTGGTCATGGTCGGTCCCGACGGCGATGTCCATACCTTTGAACCCACCCCGGCCGACGGGGTGACACTCGCCTCCGCCGACATCATTTTCGAAAACGGGCTGGGCCTCGAACACTGGCTGGATCGCCTCTACGCCGCCAGCGGTTCCAAGGCCAAGCGGGTCGTCGTCTCTACCGGCATCACCCCACGCACGCTGGATGTGGATGGCCGCAAGGAAGAAGACCCGCACATCTGGCATGACGTCTCTTATGCGATGCACATGGTGGAGATGGTGTGCGATTCGATGGTCCAACTTGATCCTGTCCACGCGGCCGAGTACCGCGCCAATGCCACGAAGTCCCTCGATTCGCTCAAGAAACTCGATGCCTGGGTCTTCTTGCGCGTGAGCGAACTCCCGCGGGACCAGCGCCGCCTCGTCACCTCCCACGACACCTTCGGCTATTTCTCCCAGCGGTACGGCTTCGACCTGGTCGGGGACGCTCTCGGATCTGTCTCCACGGAAGTCTCCGATCCCTCCGCCGCGCGGATCGCGGAACTGGTCGAAAAAGTGAAGGCCTCCGGCGTCAAGTGCATCTTCTCCGAAACCACACACAATCCCAAACTGATGCAGCGCATTGCCGATGAGGCCGGCGTCAAAGTGGTCTCTACGCTCTACACCGACGCCCTCGGCAAGCCGGGCACCCCCGGCGACACGTACGAAAAGATGATCCGCTACAACGTCGACACCATGTGCAAGGCGCTGCAACCATGAATCGCTGGACATTTCCTTACAAGCAACACCGCCACGCCCCGACCGTTCCGGGGGCGCCTGCGCTGGAGGTGCGCAACTTGTGTGTCCGTTACGCCCGTCATCAGCCGCCGGTCTTCGAGAACCTCTGCCTCGCGCTTTTCCGTGGCACGCGCGTCGCCCTCACCGGCCCCAACGGCGCGGGAAAGTCGACGCTTCTCAAAGCGATTGCCGGCATCATCGACGCAGAGGGCGGTTCCGTGGAACTCTTCGGCAGCCCCAAGGGCTCCTGCCATCATCGCGTGGCCTATCTCGCACAAAAGGCCGCCATCGACTGGCGCTTCCCCGTCACCGTTCGCCAATTCGTCACCGCTGGCCGCTACGTGCATCTCGGTTGGTTGCGCCGCCCGAGGGAGAGCGACCGAAAAATGGTCCAATCAGTGCTCGAACGTCTCGGCCTCACCGCACTCGCCGATCGCCGCATCGGTGAACTCTCCGGCGGCCAGCAGCAGCGTTGCCTCGTCGCCCGCGCCTTATGCCAGGAATCGGAAATCTACCTCCTGGACGAACCACTCTCCGGCGTCGATTCCGCCACGCGCGAAGTCCTTGCCGCGCTGACGCGCGAACTCACCGCCACCGGCCGCACCGTGCTCACCGCCACCCATCACCATGACCGCCTTGCCGCCGAGTTCGATGAAGTCCTCCACTTGCAGCATGGCCTTCTCACGCCTTCAGTGCCCGAACCGCTGACTGTCGTCGCCCCGGAGGTGCCATGTACTACCTGATCCATCCGTTCCATTACCACTTCATGCTCACCGCGCTCCTGGCGGCGTCGCTCGTCGGCATCACCTGCGCCACCCTCGGGGTGTACGTAGTCCTTCGCCGTATGGCCTTCATCGGCGACGCCATCGCCCATACCTCTCTCCCCGGACTCGTTGGCGCCTACCTGCTGGGATTCAACCTCTTGGCCGGAGCGCTGGTCGCCGGCCTCGCCACGGCCCTGGGCATCGGCTGGCTCTCCCGCCGCGAATCGCTGCGCGAGGACACTGCCATCGGCATCGTCTTCACCGGAATGTTTGCCGTCGGCATCGTGCTCATCGGCATCACCCGCAGCTTCCGCGATCTTTCGCACATCCTCTTCGGCAACGTCCTGGGCGTGTCGTTCACCGACGTCGGCCTCATCGCCATCGTCGCCGTCGTCACCCTCGGCGCACTCGCGCTCGCTCACAAGGAGCTCGAACTCACCTCTTACGATCCCGATTACGGCCGCCACATCGGCATCCCTGTCGACCGACTCCGCTATCTCCTCCTGATTCTGCTGGCCCTGGCCGTCATCGCCGCCATCCAGGCCGTGGGCGTCATTCTCACCAGCGCCATGCTCGTTACGCCGGCGGCGACGGCGAGCCTGCTGACGCGCCGCATCAATCGGATGATGGTCGCTGGCGCGGGCATCGCCTCTATCGCCTGCCTCACGGGTCTGTACGGCTCGTTTTACCTCGATATCCCCTCCGGCGCCGCCATCGTCCTTGTCGCGACACTTCTCTTTGTCGCCGCGAGCGTCTGGCAGGCACTGCGCCGCGTTGCCGCTCAACGGAGGCTGCCATGACGCTCCCTTTGCACACCGGCCGCCAGGTGCGCGCTCAGGTGCTCCTTTGCCAGGGCTGCTGCTGCGGCCGCGTCGATCGTGGCCGACCACCCGTGCCGATCGACTGGATCAAGCAGCAGTGGAAGGAGTTGAAACTCGCGAAGCACGTGCAATTAACCGTCAGCGGCTGCCTCGGCCCTTGCGACGTGCCCAACATCGTTCTGCTGCTGACCCCCTCAGACCAAATCTGGCTCGGCCGCTTGACGGACCTGGAGCACTACCAACCCATCGTGGATTGGGCCGCCCGATTTGCCCATTCCGAACAGCCGGCCGATCTTCCCGAATCGCTCTACGCCCATCGCCTCGATCCGTTTGCCGACGCATGTCCCTCCATTGCCGCGCCAGCGGCATCGTGATCTCCGTAGAGGTGGACCCATGAACGCGATCCCCACCCAACGCCTGATGATGCGCGAACGCTTGCTCGTCACGGTCACGTACCGTTTCTTCTGCTCCCTCCTCGGCGGACTGGTGCTTTGCTCGATCGTCTCGGCGATCTGCGGTGCAGTGCTGCGTCCGATCGGTTTCGTCTGGTGCGCGGGATTCGTCTCCCTGATCGCGCTGGGCATCGCCTTCCCCTGGATCAGTGTCCGATTCGCCCGGGCGGAACTGGACTTCGCGCAGGAACGCACCGAAGCCGGACAACCCGCCGCAGCACGCTTGCACGTTCGGAACCGCCTGCCCTTCGCGCTCTGGGCGCTCCGGCTGCGCATCGACGCCACCGATTCGGGAATGCTCGATGTCACCTGCAACACCGTCCCCCCCTGGTCCACCACCCTGTTCTCCTGGGAGATCACGCCGCCGGTGCGCGGCGTTTATCCCCGCGCCCCCGTTACACTGAGCTGCCAATTCCCATTCGGTCTCTATGAAGCCTCGCGGCATGTACCGACAAAGACGCCGCTGATCGTTTGGCCGCGCACCGTCCCGATCGAAGCTCTTCCCGATTTTCGCCAAACCATTCACGCCCAGGGCCCGCACCGCCATCACCTGCAGGGTCCCTCCGATGATTTCCGCGGTGTGCGCGACTATGGGCCCGGCGACGGCCTGCGCTCCGTGCACTGGAAACAATCCGCCCGGCTGGAGCGGCTCGTGGTCCGCGAGCGCGAGGCGGAAACACTCCCGCGGGTTCAGATCGTTCTGCACCACTCGCCCTGTGCCGCCCCCGACGCGTTCGAGCGGGTCCTCAGCATCGGAGCGTCCGTGATTCGTCAGGCGATGGCGCGAGGTGCGTCGGTGGAAGTGGTCACCCCCGATTCCTGTTTTCTCCAAGGCGGCGGCCCGCGCCACCTGCGAACAATTCTCGACAAACTCGCCCACCTGCTCCCGAGCCCCGGCTCTCCACTGTCCATCTTCCTCGCAACCCCCGCGTGCGCCCAGTTCCGTCAAGGATTGCGAATTGTTGTAACCAACACCGCACCCGTTGCATCTTACGGTGCGGCGAATTTCGCCCAGCACGTGATCGCCGTAAATACCAAGGCGGATACCCGCGGTCCCTTGGCGAAAGCGGGGTGACCTGATGGCGACCTGCTCACAACCTAGACCCGATTTCACCGCGCGCCTGCTGCTGATTCTCGTCGTCGCAACCTCGGCGGTCGCAGCCGATTACGCAGCCATCAGCCAAGATCATTCCAAGTGGCTCCTTTCCATCGCCAATGCTTCTGCCCTCAGTGCCTGCCTCGCAGTCCACCTGCTTTTTCCAAAGCGACCACGCCTCTCGCAACTCCTCCTGCTCCTCTGCATGGTCTCCCCCTTCATCGTGCAACTGCTCAGCCCCTTCATCGGATTGCGCCACCCTTGGGAATTGGTGCTGCTGACGGCCGTGCGGAACCTCGCCATCTGGTTCGCTCTGGGCAAGCCGATCGCCCACCAGCGCGCAAGCGCCCTCCTCGCAATCTGCGTCCTGATCTTCGCCTCCTGCATCGAAACCACCCACACCATGGCCATGTTTGTCGCCTTTGCCGCACTCGGCGCAGGCCTCTGGCTGCTCCGCCAATACTGGGCCGCCCTGCCGCCCATGCTGCGACGGGCCTCCAGCGCTAAGTATCCCTACCTCCGCGTCATCGCTCTGTATGTTCTCATTGCGATCATCATCGCCTGCGTCTTCCTTCAACAACCCGCCGCATCACACGCACTCGCGGGCTTTTTTCCCAGTTCCGGCGGTTCCTTTGATGCCGATCCCAACGCCACCGGCGGCCTCAACGACGCCGGCGGCAGCGTCCTCGATTCCCAGACCCCCAGCGGCACCGGCTTCTCCAAAAACGCCTCCAGCATGGATTCCAACAAACCCTGTCTCTACGACATCTTCACCGAAAGCTATGGCAAGCCGATCCGCCCCGACGACAATGGCAAAACGATCTCCCTCAATCAGTCCGCCACGAATCTCAAACGCCAAAAAGCCGGCGGCGACGCCCTCGACATGGCCCGCGAATTCGACATTCGCCGCACCCTCTCAACACCTCCGTCTCGCTTCCGAAACCAACGCGCCTCCGCCCTCTTCTACTACCGAGGTCCCTCCCGCCACCTGCGCACCGGCGTCTACGACGTGTTCGCCGAAAACATTTGGACCCGCTCACCCGGAGCCGCCGCGTACCGTCCAATCCTCCGTATCGACGACCGCTCGACGTGGATGGCGCCAGGCTTCGCCCCGCCAATGCATCCCCTCAGCCGGCTCTACTCGCACGAAATCAGCACCGGCCTGCTCGATTCCGCCGAAATCCCCTCCCCCGCCGCGATCACGCGTTTCCGCATCGGCCTCGTCGGCGACCCCACCTTCTTCGCCCTTCCCGCCGACCACGTGCTACGGCTTGCCAAGCGCACCGTTCCTGGCGGCACCGTTACCGAGCTAACATCCATACTCGATGATGCGACGGCGGTTGGCGCAACACCGCTCGCCACCGCAGCCTCTGCGCCCGAATCCATTCCGCCGCGCATCACAGAACTGGCGCACCGCTGGACCAGCACGGCGCCGCCCGGTTGGCCGCAAGTCCACGCCGTCCTCACCCACCTCCAAGAGGAGTTCTCCCTCGATCGCCACGCCCCCATCGCCACACCTGCCGTCCTCGACGACTTCCTTGACCGCAAAGCTGGGCCCGACTATCTCTTCGCCTCCACCGCCGCGCTATCTCTTCGATCCCTCGGATTCCACGCACACCTCGTCACCGGCTTCTACGTCGACGAATCCCAATACGACTACCTCTCCCGCCGCACGCCCGTCCGCGCGGCCGATGTCCACACCTGGCTCGAAGTGCAGCTTGCCGACGGCTCCTGGACGGAACTCGAACCGACGCCGGGTTATTGCCTACCCGGCCAGCCATTAACCTGGTCCGACCGGTGGCACAACGCATCCCAATTCGTGCTCGCTACTCTTCGCGCGCACGCCGCCATGACATTCACAGGAATCGCGATGCTCGCGCTGATCTGGCGCTGCTGGCCCCCCATCCTTGATGCCGCTCTCTCCACCTTCCTCTGGACCCGCTCCGGCGGCAACTCCCGCCGAGACGCCCAGCGCCTGCTCGCGCTGATCGAATGGCGTGCCCGCATCGCCGGCCTCTCCCGCCCCGCCGCCATCTCTGCAGCACGCTGGTACGCCCGTCTCTTACCTGATTCCCCGAACCACAGCAGCGAACTTCTCACCTGGTGCGAATGGGCCCAATTTTCTGCGCCCGATGCACCATCCCCCGTTCCGCGCCACACGGCCATCGCCCTCCGCACCTTTGCGATCCGCCGTTGCACCCGTGCCCAGCTTCGTGACGCCCACCGTTTTTATCAAGGGAACACCGCATGAGCCTTGCCGAACCGACTGCACCGGCGACCTTCGTCCCGGCCGCCTCCATCAACGCCCTGCGCAGCGTCTTGCAGCAGGCGATCCTCGGAAAAAACGAGGTCATCGAGCTCACGCTCGCCTGCCTCCTCTCGCGCAGTCATCTGCTCATTGAAGACCTCCCCGGCCTCGGCAAAACCACGCTCGCCAAAGCCCTCGCGCACGCCATCGGCGGCCGCTTCGTGCGCCTCCAATGCACGCCCGATCTCACCCCTTCCGATATCACCGGCTTCTCCCTCTTCAACCAGAAAACCCGCGAATTCGAATTCCAACCCGGGCCCGTCTTCTCCGACGTCCTCCTCGCCGACGAAATCAACCGCACCCCCCCGCGCACCCAGTCCGCTCTCCTGGAAGCCATGGGCGAGCGCCAAGTCAGCGCCGACGGCCGCCGCCACGTCCTCCCCGAAACCTTCTTCGTTATCGCCACCCAAAACCCCCACGACCAGCACGGCACTTACCCGCTGCCCGAGGCCCAGCTCGATCGCTTCGGCGTAAAGTTGAATATCGGCTACGCCGCCCCGCAACACGAACTCGAAATGTTGCAGGCCGCCGTCGGCGACGCCACCCCCACCCCACCGCGCGCCACCCTCGATCTCCCCCTGCTCGCCGCGCTCCAACGCCGTGTCGCCAATCTGCACGTGAACTCCGCAGTCCAACGCTACCTCATCGAACTGGCCCACGCGACGCGTACCCATCCCCAGATCACGTTGGGGCTCAGCCCGCGCGGCCTTCTCACCTGGCAGCGCATGGCGCAGGCATGGGCCTATCTGCACCTCCGCGATTTCGTCACTCCCGATGACGTTCAGGACACCGCTGAGCCTGTGCTCTCGGTACGCATCGCCCAGCGCGCAGAGGCCGGCCAAAACGTCCTCCGCGAAATCCTCGAAACTGTCCCCGTCCCACCCGCCGGAAACATTAAACATGGAGCCTTCCAATGAGCCCGGATACCACTCAACTCCTGATCTCCGCCGGCTGGACGTTCCTGCTGCGGCCCCTCACCGCGATCATCGTCGCCTCCCCCACCTACCTCGCCGGAGTCCTTACCGCCGCGCTCCTGCGCGCCATGGTCGGCCCCGCCACAGTCCGCCAAAGCCTCGGCCGCGGCACCCTTCCCGACCTCCTCCGCGCCTGGGTCTTCACCATGGCCCTTCCCATTTGCTCGTTCGGCGTGCTCCCCCTGTTGCGTGAACTCCGAGCCATGCGCGTCTCCCGCCGCATCCTCATCGTCACCGCGCTCTCACCGGTGGTGAACTTCTGGTCCATCGCTTACGGCCTCTTCCAGATGCCGTGGCCGCACATGCTTCTCCTCACCCTGCTCGCCGCTCTCCTCTCCATCGGTGCCGCGTGGTTCTGGGCACCCGTTGAACCCGCCGAAGGGTTCGCGGTACTGCACCCCGACGATGAACCCCCTGCTGCCACGATCACCGGCCGAATGCTCGCCACCGCGCGTGCTGCTGGCAAGTTGCTTACGGACTCCGGCTGGATCGACGTTCTCGTCGGCCTTATCGCCTGCGGCCTCGTCGCCACCCTCACCCCCGAGGGCGCCGTCGCCGACCTCATCCTCGAACGCCATCCCTGGACGCTGCTGGCCATTGGCGGCATCGCACTTCCCTCGTATGTCCTTCCCGACGTGGCAATCGCCCATGCCTACCAGGCTTGGCGCATGGGCGTCGTGCCGGGCGCTGGATTCCTCTTCCTCGTATTCGGCGCCGGCATAAACCTCGGTCTCTTCGCGTGGATTTCCCGGACTTTCGGCATCAAGCCGCTGATCCGCTTCATCGCCGTGGTGCTGCTTCCTGCGCTGGTCATGGCCTATGGCGCCGACGCGCTCCTGACGCGTGCCAACTCCGCCTGGGACGATATCGATTCACTGAACGATTACTCCCGCTCCCCTCACGTCATTTCACCTGGGCTCCAGGGCCTGCATCAACTTGGTGAGCGCCTGATTGTTGCAACCGGTCCCAATCACCTGATCGCTCTGGCGATTCTCGGCGCGCTCGCAGCCTGCAGCCTCGCGACCCGGCGACGGCCCGATCGCTCCCGCCGCCCTTCCTCCAACACAACCGCACCACAGGCAATCTCCGTCAGAGCGCTCAATGCCGCCTCAGCCGGAATCGTCGCGATCTTCCTCGCCATTTCTCTGTACATCTATTTTCCCAATGCCGACGATGGGTGCGAGGCCATGTTTTCCCCCGACGCCTACTTGGGCTCGGGAGTCACCAGCGGTCAGCGCGACAACGCCGCCGCCTACATTGAGCAACTCCGCGCAATCGTCCATCGCGTTGAAGTGGGTCAAATGCTGCGACTGCACCCCATGACCCCCGCTCAAAGGCAGGCAGCCGAGGCCTACTTGCACTCCCTGGCGGAACTTCAGACAGCACTCGCCGGCAAAGACAACGCGGCCGCGCAGACGGCGAATCTTCAAAACTCCAAGGCCTTCCATCGCTACCACAACGTCATGGCCGGCACATGAGTGCAGCCTGTCGCTCGGTATTCACGCCTTTACGGGAAGCGGCCCGTGATCGTCACAATGATCACCGTGGGGATGGTGCAGCTTCCCATCCACCAGGTAATCCACATGATCGCCGTGCGGCACCTGCTCATGGCCACAGTTCGGCCCGTGCTGGTGCTTCTCGCCGCCGATTGGCTTACATCCGTCGGGATTGGTGGCCGACACCTCGATTACATGCTCGTCCACGTGTCCATCGTGCAGATGATGCAGATGCCCGTCATGCAGGTAATCGACGTGCCCCTGATGCATGACTGCAGTGTGCCCGCAGTTTGCGCCATGCTGGTGCGGATGGTTCTCATGCACTTTACATTTGTCACCCATGATCGGCTCCTTTCGTCAGCATGCGGCAGAGCGCTGGGGACGCTGCCGTCGCGTTGATCCATTATTGCAGGGAATCGGGTTAAAGGAACGCGAATTCTCCAAAAATCCACTGATGGCATCAACTCCCCTCCACTATACCCGTGAGTAATATCGTGTGGGTGATCGCCCGGTTGACGAACCCACTATTCCGTCAATGTCGCGTGTGGTTTCTGGGGTGGGTGTTCGGCCCAAGTGCGAAGGAGTATACTGAGGCGGTGCTGCAGCGGCTCTCCCATCTTCTTGTAACGCTTTGGTGGCTCACGTGGGTGTTTGTCATCATCCCCTGCCACACGCGCGGTGCGATCCCGATGGGCCCCTCCTGCCCCGAGTGCGACGGCCAGAAGGTACCGATGTTCTTCGGAACAATTGTCCCTGCCTGTTGCGCGGGAAAAAAGTCATTTCCTGGCCAGAAGTCTCCGGCGCCCCAGCGCTCGCCGGGAAACTGTGCGATCTGCCAGATCGTTTCTCATACCCCCAACACACCTCACGCGCCGCCCCTGTTGCTCTACCTTCATCTGCAGGAAGTTTTGGAGCCCCTTACCCCCACTGGCGCGACCCATTACCTGCCCATCCGCCCATACCTTAGCCGGGCACCTCCCCTGGCGTGACCGTTCCTTCGTCCGTCAAGACATCGTCATGAGGATGGGAATTCCTTCCCGCCTCGTCGTCACCCATTGGAGAATTTCCCGTGAAAATTCCAACGCGGCTGCACGCGCTGCGCGATGGCAACTGGCCACGCGCGTATGCTTCGGGCGGCTTTACCCTTATTGAACTATTGGTCGTGGTTGCAATCATCGCGATCTTGATCGCCATCCTCTTGCCCTCTTTGGGTCGCGCCAAAGATCGTGCAAAGGAGACCCGCTGCGCTTCAAATCTGAAGATGCTCGGTACTGCCGCAACTGAATATGCCAACGACTACAATGCCTATATTGGCTACTCCGCCGGAAGCGACCGCAAGGTGCTCTTGTACCCATACCTGGGTCAGGGTCAGAACAACGCGGACGTCTCAGATCGCCAGGTTTGGACCTGCCCATCTGATATTCGACCGTTGACCCAGTGCGGATACGGCTTTAACACCAACCTCAATTGGCAGAAACCGACGCGCATTGCCAACGCGGCTGCCACCGTCACGGTGTGCGACTCAGGTCTTCTCGACAACGGGAACGCGCTGGCCGACTCCCTGACTACCCAGGTCAATGCTCCCAGTGCGCCAACGAGTAAGACCTGCCTGCGTCCCAACGCCCGGCACAACGGGGCAAAGCAGGTGAACATCGGTTTTTTCGATACGCACGTCGAACCAATGCCAATCACCCTTCCCTTTTACCCACCGCCGAATGCAAACAATAACACGACCTGGCAATACGCTTCCCCTGCCTTTTCTGATCCTGCGAGCGCTACTTATACGGACGGGCTCTGGGATCTGAATTAAAGGCCGTTCAATTCTCCCCTGTCACATTGCGAAAGCGTTTCCCGAACTCTTGAGAAGTAAGGCCCATGACTATTAGCAATACCCTCTCGACCCGGCTGCGTTGCTGGCCGGACTACCGCACCGTGTGGCGCTGGCATTTCTATGCCGGTCTCTTCTGCATCCCGTTCGTTGTCTTTTTGGCTCTGACCGGATCAATCTATCTCTTCAAGCCGCAGATCGAGTCATATCTGGACCGCCCATACGACCATCTGCCCATTCAAGGTCCGCGAGTAACGCCAACACAAGAGGTGCAGGCGGCCCTTGCCTCCTTTCCCGGTTCCACATTCACTGCGTATGAATTACCTCCATCTCCCAATTCCGCCGGCCGCGTTCTTCTTCAATCCAAGGGGCAGATTCTCCGGGTCTATGTACACCCACAGAATCTTAAAATCCTCTCCAGCACTCCCGAAAACAGCAGGCTCATGAAAGTGATCTTCCGCCTGCACGGAGAGCTTCTCATGGGAAATACCGGTTCCTACGTTGTGGAACTCGCTGCATCCTGGGCAATCCTGATGATCCTGTCCGGCCTCTACCTCTGGTGGCCACGCAATATCCAGGGCCTGGGCGGCGTCGTTTACCCCCGGCTCACCCGCGGCTCCCGGGTCTTCTGGCGAGACCTGCACAGCGTAATCGGCGTTTGGGTGTCTGCATTCGCGCTGTTTCTCCTGCTGACCGGCCTGCCTTGGGCAAAGTTCTGGGGCAGCTACTTCAAGGCGGCGCGACATCTGGCCGGTACGACACTCGTTCATCAGGACTGGACCAACGGCAGCACTCAAATCGCAGGCATGAGTGACGACGATGTCTCCGGTCACATGGAACACGGCGGTTCAAGTTCACATGCCCACCACCATGCCATGAAAATGAACTTAGATGGCTTGGACCAGGTCGTCGCGGCAGTTGCGCCGCGAAATCTTGCACCCCCGGTCTGGATCGCCACAACGGCAAACGGTCAGTGGACAGCAAAATCTCTTTCGGATGACCGTCCGCAACGGACGGATCTTGTACTGAATGCAAGCGGCACCATCCTGACGCAAAGCGATTTTCGGCAGCGGCCTCTCACGGACCGCCTCATAGGCGCGGGAATCGCCGCGCACGAGGGGCAACTCTTCGGCTGGCCCAATCAGTTGCTGGGTCTGCTCACGGCAATCGGCCTCATCATGCTTTCCGTCAGCGCCGTGGTGCTCTGGTGGCGGCGCCGTGATCAGGGCGTTCTTGGCGCTCCGACCGGATCGCCTTCTCCGAAGCTCGCCCTCTCATTTTGGGTCTTGCTGCTTCTGATCGCGGTGTATCTGCCACTCTTTGGAATTTCCCTGATTCTCGTGCTGCTCGTGGAGAGATGGGCGCTTCGACGAATACCCTTTGCTTCGCAGTGGCTGGGTTTGGCGGTTGCAATTCCCGGTTCCGGAAGGCAGAGCATCACCGGATAGATCGCATAAGAACGCTTAGGTTTAGTCTGTTGAACGAGTTGGTGGATTTTGCGCCACCCCGGTCATATGCGCCCCGTGGAACATCCGGCCCGACATACTCGGCAGCTCGTCGCGCCGAACGCCCTCAACTGAAATCCGTCCCGTCGATTCAACAAAGAAGTTGCTAGAACGCGGTCGGGGGTCGTTTTTCGACTCGCATTGAATCCTAAATGTTTTAGTTGAATTGGCACTCCCCCCCAATTCCGATAGGAGTTGTAGGGATTGGCGCATGAAGAAGGGCCGCGACCCGTTTGGGCGCGGCCCCTTGATTTAATTTCGCGGGAGCGGTTCAGGCGTAGAGGTGGCCGTAGTTCTTCATGCCCCAGCCCTTTACGCGGCCTTTGGAGGGTTTGCGGCCTTTGTTGGCCTTTTTGGAGCGCCAGCGGAGGCGGTGGTTGGTTCCGGGACGTGCCATGATTTGCCTGCCTTTCTGAATTTTGAGTCGGGTAGTTTAGCAAAGGGGGGGTGGGGATGCAAATGGGGTCGGAAATGGCATCGGGCAGAAGATGGCACCAATCGAAACTGAGTTTGAGCCACATGGGCTGGGCCGTCGAATGCTTTTTTCTTGCAATTCGCGAATTTCGCTGTAATCTCCCCACATCGAGCCATTTGTTGTGCCCCCCCCCTGAAAGCAATGTGACCGTCGAAACCATCCCGCTTTGGGTGGAGCGGGTGCGCCTTGCGGGGGTATTCGTTCAATTTTGACCGCCCCTGGAGAAGCACCATGCATGTTATTCGTACAGTCACGATCGTTGCGCTATTGGCCGGTCCAGCCGCGTTTCTGCGGGCGGGGGTGACGGCGACTCCTGCGGGTCCGGCAACGGTAACAACGCAACCGGTGACGTCGCAGCCGGCGCTTCCCACCGTGGAGTCGATTCAGGCGTTGTACGATGCGGGGAATTACAAGGAGACGGTGAAATCGGCGAACATGCTGTTATCGAATCGCGGTGCGGCGGGGACGTTCGATCGGCATGCGGCTCTGATGCTGATGGCCGAATCGCAATTTCATCTGCAGCAGAATCTGACGGCGCGGAACACGCTGGAGAGAGCGCGGAAAGAGGCTGACGCGGCGGGGAGCACGGACGACGCGGCTCAGGCGGCGGCGCTGGCGTATCTGATTCAGAAGTCGGCGGGGCACACGTTCACGCCGCTGACCGGGAAGGATCGCGCGCCGCTGGATGTTTATGACGTGGAGGCGCGGAAGCAGGCGTTTAGCGAGTTGTTCGATGATGCGCTTGCGGTCTGCGAGCAGAAGGCAAAGGCGGGGAAATCCAAGACGGACTACCTGCCGTTCGTAGCGATCTCGCGGGAATTTGTGTATGTGCGGGCGCTGGATCAACTGGTGCACGGGAACACGAGCGTGACGGATGGGTTTGCGAAGGATGCAAGCAGTTCGGCTGCGGACGTCATCGATCACGAACTGGCGGATTACGAGGCGAAGGCGCACATCATTGAGGACTCCGCGAACGTGTGGATTCAGGGAGAAACGACGACGATTGCCGTGCACGGGGGAGCGACGGTAAACCACTGGTCGCGGCGCCGGGGGTTGACGGCAACGCAGGTAAGCACGCTGGAAACAATGAAGCGTTCATGCGAAGAGATGCCGCAACATATTCAATTGATGTCGGAGGCGATGGCGAATCCGGATGCATTTGCGCGGCCGTTCCGGTTTCATTACTGGTGGGTGTACTATCACGAGCGGCCGGATTTGTCGGCGGCGGCGGAGGATGTGAAGGAGCATTTGGAGGAAGTGTTGAACAAGGACTATGCGCATTGAGGTGCGGGGGTGTGGGGGTGCGGGGATGAAGTGGATTGATCGCTGGCGCTTAACCGATTACCCCCCTGCCGAGAGCGGATGTCCCCGCGCCTGTACGGGGCGTTGTGTTGGTGGGGGTGCGGGCGAGTGTCGGACCTTTGGTCCTCCGAGATATGCGGGGATTGCGACGGCAACCTTACGGCTGCCGCTATTTTCTGGCGGGGCGTTGCCCCTCGCTTTGAAGGATTGATTGGCGATGGGGCGGTGGGTGCGCTTGCGCCGTCACCCGGGTGATTCGCAAGTGTCAACCCGAAGGCGACGACGGGATAGGCGCCGGTTTATTGCGCTAAATCTTTGCTTGAGGCGTGAATAAAAAAACGCATGGGCTTGGTTTTCAGGCGTAAAAAGAGGTTTTGGGGAGAGGAACAAGGGGGATCGCCGCGAATTCAGCCAACGTTCGTTTGCAGTTCATCAAATCTACTGTAAGAGATCAGTATATGCTTCTTATCGCACATCGCTTTGCGGCGAGGCGCCATGCGAGGCGACTCCATGGCGGGATCGCGTCATGCCGGCGAGGGTATCGGGTTGCGCGCGACCAGGCGGCGGTGCGATGAGCATTTGAGGGACAGGGAGTTCCATCACGAAGATGTTGACGTTCGGTTTACCTGGGCCCGGTCATGCGCCAGTGGCAGCGAACGAGCGTTCGTGGGACGCGTGAGGGCGCATTCACACTCTGGGAGGATTTTCCATGAGAACGTGCGGATGGAAACTGGCGGCGGCACTGGCACTGGCGGGATTGGCGCGCATGAGCGAGGCGTCGAACTTGTATTCGACGAGCGGCCCCACGGCGACGGACGATGTGTACACGATCAACCAGACGACGGGCGCGGCGACGCTGGTCGGACCGAGCGGTCCAAACTGGATCGGGGATCTCACGAGCAGGCTGTCGACTTCCGTCATTTACGGGGCGGACATCACGAATTTCAATCTCGTTACGATCAATCCGGGAACCGGCCTGGCGTCGGCGGTGGCGCCGTTCCACGCGGTGACGGGAGGACCGGTGCCGATCGTGTCACTGGCGTTCGACAACACGACGGCGACGTTGTACGGGAACACGGCGGTGAGCTTTTCGACGACGGTCGCCGACACGTTGTACAAGATCGATCCGGTGACCGCGATCACGACGCCGATCGGAGCGATCGGCACGAACGGCGTATTTGCGCTGGGCTTCGACAATACGGGCAAGCTGTTTGGCGTGGCATCGGGAACGACGAACCAGTTGCTGAGCATCAGCACGGCCACGGGCGTGGGGACGGTGATCGCCACGCTGCAGGTGCCGAACATTTTTGATATCGCCTCGCGTCCCGAGGACAACGTGATGTTTGCGACGGCGGGGTCGGGCGGAGACATCTGGAGGTTGAACACCGTGACGGGGGCGATGACGGATGTCGGCCCGCACGGTTCGGGGAATTCGGTGGGCCTGGCGTTTCTGGTTCCGGAGCCGGGGACGATCGGCCTGCTCGGGCTGGGGGTGGCGGGATTGATGGGTAGGCGGCGGCGGATGTAAGGTGACGGGCTTGCTGCGTGAGGGGCGCGGCGTCTGATGGCGTCGCGCTCCTTTTCTGCGCCGGCGGGCGAGACAGTTCCCTGGGCCCTCGTCGGACCGGGGAGCGGTTTGTCGCGGTCGAGCGCTCGCCTGCGGCTCGCGGCTAAACGGTGGGTGGGATATAACGGGGGGTATGGTGATGATGTGGGACAAATTGTTGTGTGATTGGCGCTTTGCGCGGCGGGAGGGGGAGCCGGCGAAGGGGGGGCGGGCGGATGCGTTTCGGTCGGCGTTTGAGATGGATTTTGATCGGATTGTGTATTCCGGGCCGTTCCGGCGGTTGTCGCGGAAGACGCAGGTGCATCCGATGGCGATGAATGACCAGGTGCATACGCGGCTGACGCATTCGCTGGAGGTGGCGAGCGTGGGGCGGAGTCTGGGGCATCGGCTGGGGAAGTTTTTGCGTGCGAGAGGGGAGGTTGCAGAGGGGCGGGAGCAGGATCTGGTGTGGATTATTCAGGCGGCGTGTTTGGCGCATGACATTGGGAATCCGCCGTTCGGGCATGCGGGGGAGTATGCGATACGGGAGTGGGTGAAGGGGCATCGGGAGGAGGTGTTTGCGGGGGAGACGGTGAGTGATGGGGTGCGGGCGGATTGGGAGATTTTTGAGGGGAATGCGCAGGGGTTTCGGATTGCGGCGCGGGGGGATAATGCGGCGGCAGGGTATCTGCGGCTGACGTTTGCGACGCTGGGGGCGATGGTGAAGTATCCGTGGGATTCGCAGGATCCGCGGGCGACGTTTCGGGGGAAGTTCAATGTGTTCTCGACGGAGAAGCATTTATTTGGGGAGATGGCGGAGCGGATGGGGATGATTGGGGCGGGCGGGAAGATTGTGCGGCATCCGTTGTCGTTTTTGGCGGAGGCGGCGGACGATATTTGTTATCGCATCCTGGATCTGGAGGATGCGGCGGAGCTGGGGATACTGGAGGAGCGGCGGGTGCGGGAGATTTTGCTGTCGATGTTTGATTCGGGGAGTTTTGCGGGGGCGCCGGTGGCGGTGCTGCGCGGGGAGGCGATTCAGGCGTTGATCGAAGGGGTGTGGCGGGTGTTTGAGCGGGATTATGGGGCGATCATGAATGGGGAGCGGGAGGAGGACTTGAAGAGCGGGGTGGAGCCGTCGCTGGTGGAGGCGGTGGGGAAGATCAAGCAGGCGTACACGGAGATTTTTGCGGATCGGACGAAGGTGGCGGCGGAGCTGGGGGCGTACAAGACGCTGGGGCGGATCATCAAGGCGGTCTGCCTGGCAACGCGGCGGCTGGCGGGGGCGAAGAGCTATCGGGAGTGTGGGTTTTTGGCGCAGCGGTGTCTGGAGCTGGCGTGGGGGGAGGGGTATGCGACGGAGAATCAGGGGAAGCCGTATGAGTGGTGGCTGCACCAGGTGATGGATTATGTGTCGGGGCTGACGGACAACTATTCACGGCAGTTGTCGCGGGAGATTGAGGGGACCTGACTCTGCAGAGGCACGAAGCCCGTTTGAAGCGTGGGGGTTTGGGGTCGCCGATTTAGACGAGGCACCTGGCTGGCGCCGCGTTACATTTTCGTCGTCAACATACACGTAAGTTACAATATTTGTTTATTTTTTCTTTACATTTTCGGTTCGAAAGGTAGATAATCCGAGGGCGGAGCCCGAGTGAGCGCTTGCTCGTGGGTTGCTTTGTTGTGGGGTCACATTTGAAACAGGAGTGCGTATGAAGCGCGAAGTTCACCGTGGATTCACGCTGATTGAATTGCTCGTGGTGGTGGCCATCATTGCGCTGCTGATCGCGATCCTGCTGCCGTCGCTGGGGATGGCGCGGAACCGTGCGAAGACGACGGCGTGTCTGTCGAACACGCGTGGGCTGGCGCAGGCTGCGGCGGTGTATGCGAATCTCAATAACGATGTCGTCGTTCCCGCGGCAGTCAACTACTCGGGTGGCACGGACCTCGGGTATTTCGTCATGCTCGTGGACGGCATCATCAAGGACGCCAGCATGCAGTTGCCCGCCGCGTGGGCCTCGAATACAGGCCAAGGCCGGACGAATTATCCGACGACACCCAATATGCGGTCGGCGTTCATCTGCCCAATGACGCCGCAAGTGGAAAACACCTTCATGTCCGCGACCGTCGCATTCGACGGTTTCTGGCAGAATGCGTCGGTGAATTTCGACAACACGCTGAGAGCGATCCTGCCCCCCACTCCCCCCACGCGTGACAACGCGCTTTTTATCCAAAGCTCCTACGGCTTGAACGGTTCCAATCTCTACCTCTCGAATGGCTCGCTGAACACGCTGCCGTGCGAATGGATCGACCCGGCAAACAAGATGACGGCGCGGAAGTATTCGCAACTGCCGGCGCCCTCCAGCCTGGTGTTCATGTACGATGGCTCCACGCAGAGCCCGATGGGGCCAGGCCCGGGAGACGCGCGAGCCTCCTATCGGGTGATGGGGCGCCACGGAAGTCCGACTTCGGGGGTGGATGCCTCGACAACGGGTCAAACGAACATCGCGTATTTCGACGGGCACTCCGACACGGTTCTGCGCAACACGCTGCCGAACAAGTTCGAGGAGCTTTACAACAGTGACGCGGGCCTCTTTAAGAGGCAGCAGGGGCATGCGTTTCCGTACTGGCGCATCGACGAAGCACAGTGATGGCAAGTGCGCCGAGAGCAGAAAAGGCCCGGAGTTTTCCGGGCCTTCTTTATTTTTGCCGGGGCATCAGGGACGTTCACGGCTAGGGGTTGGCGGGAGCACCGGGGGCAGTGGCGGCGTTTGAGACCGTGTCGATGCCGGTGACTTCGGCATCGGTGGTGACGACCGGTTTGCCTTTGCTCACGGTGATTTGGGCGTTGGTGAAGCGGATGTTTTTGGCGTGGGTGATTTCCATGGGGCGGCTGGCGGCGATGGTGATGTTGGAGAGGGAGACGTCGGTGATGGGTTGTTCGGGGAGGCCGACGATGTAGCCGGCGGAGGGGGAGCCGGTGGCGGAGAGGTTGGAGATGCGGATGTTGCGCCAGATGGGGGTGTTGGGGGTGAGGGGTTGGGGTTTGTCGGAGGCGGCGGATTTGGGGATGGTGGGGAAGTAGCTGGCGAGGGAGAGGGGGACCTTGACGTTGGTCATGGTGATGTCGTCATAGGCGATATCTTCGCAGAGTCCGCCGCGGGTGCGTTCGGCGCGGAGGCGGAGGCCGTACTGGGTGCCGTCGAAGGTGCAGTGGGAGACGGAGAGTCCGCGGAGGCCGCCGGTGGTTGGTGCGCCGATGACGATGCCTCTGCCGTGCTGGATGGTGCAGTTGGAGATGCGGAGGTTGGCGCATTCGGGGTGGTCTGGGGAGGCTTGGCCGGCGGATTTGAAGACGATGTCGTCGTCGCCGACGTCGACCGTGGAGTCGGAGATGGAGAGGTTCTGGCCGGTGAATTCGATGCCGATGGTGGTGGGGGAATCGTCGGCGGCGGCGATGCGGATGTGGTTGATGGTGACGTCGGAGCATCCTCCGGCGAGGATGGCGGTACTGGGGGAGTTGGCGAGGAAGATGTTTTCGATGAGGAGACGCTGGCAGCCGGCGATGTTGATGAGGAAGGGGCGTTTGGGCATTTTTTCGGCGCCGGCGGGGGGATGTGTGTAGAGATTCCACCAGGTTTCGCCGGCGCCTTCGATGGTGCCTTCGCCGGTGATGGCGACGTCGTGGGCGTTGCGGATGGAGATGAGGTCGGCGTGGCGGGTGGATTTGGCGGGGAAATCGTCGGGGTTGGAGGAGAACTGGAGTGTGGCGCCTTTTTCGACGCGGAGTTCGACGGTGCTGGCGAGGGCGATGGGGCCGGTGAGGAAGGTGGCGCCGCCGGCCTCGGTGGCGGGGACGAGGACGACGCCGCCGCCGGCTTTGGTGGCGGCGGATACGGCTTCTTTGATTGCGTCGTTGCACATGGTTTTGTCGTCGCCGACGGCGCCGAAGTCGGTGATGGCGAAGATGCGGGGGGGGATGGTGGGCGTGGTGGGCGTGGCGGGGGTGGGGGGGGTGGCGGCGAGGAGGGGTGCGGATGCGTAGAGCGAGAGGATGAGCGCGAGTTTCGTCGCTGGGGATTTCATGTTGGGTCTCCGCGAGTGGATGTCTGATAAGGATGTGTAACATACGAGGCGATGGGAGAAGTGGAAAGTCGAAAAGTCAGAGCATGAAAAGGAAGGACAGTTGCGGATGTATGCTGCAAAGAGCGGCGGAGAATTGCGTTGTTTCATGGATATGGCAGGGTAGAATGAAAATGACATTTTTGTAGTTTTATGGCTGATGCTGAGATTCTGTCATGAAAGTGCTGCGAGCGACATTACGAATAACGGATGGCGGTCGGATCGTGATTCCCGCGGAGATGCGGGAGCGACTGGGATTGGAGGTGGGCACCGACGTGGTGCTGACGGTGGAGGATGATCATGCAACGTTGATGAAGGCGAAGGCGGCGCGAGCGATGGCGCGCGAACGAGTGAGGGCGTACCTGAAGGGGAAGGGAAGTCTGAGCGAGGAATTGATGGCGGAGCGGAAGAAGGAGGCACGGAGTGAGTAGCGTGAACGTCATTGATGCGTCGGCCATTCTCGCTTATTTGCAGGGGGAGAAGGGCGAGGAGGTCGTAGAGGCGGCGCTGGGTGCGGGGGAATGCCGGGTGACGACGGTGAATTATTGCGAAGTGGTGAGCAAGTTGTGCGAAAAGGGGATGCCTGCCGCCGAGGCGATACGTTCGTTTGACGATCTGGGATCGGCGCTCGTGGATGTGGATCGGGAGTTGGCGGGGCGGGCAGCGGAGCTGCGGGTGCGGACCATGGGGATTGGGGCATCACTGGGCGACCGGGTCTGCCTGGCGCTGGCGGAACGAGAGGCGGAGGAGGGGGACGTCATCGTTTATACGGCGGAGCATTCGTGGAAGAAGTTGAAGTGGCCGTTCAAGGTGGTGGTGATTCGGGCGGGGCGTGCGGCGAGCAACAAATCCTCATGAGATGAATTGAAAATGGGGGGAAAGTGCAGGACCTGAGGCCCTCCGCAAGCTCTTTCCAATGGGTCCACGACCCAAGCTCAGCCGGAGCTTTGCTCCTGAAGCGGGATGCTGCATCGCGTGAAGTCCGGCGAAGGTCGGGGTATTCTTTGCGGCGTGTTCATTTCGGAGGTGTGCGATGGCGTATGAGGCGAGCGACAGGCGGTATTCGGATTCGAAGTTTTTCCGGCGGTGCGGGCGGTCGGGATTGATGCTGCCGGCGGTGTCGATGGGGTGCTGGCAAAATTTCGGCGCTCCGGGGACGGATTCGGGGCATCATGGGGATGAGGCGTCGTTTCATGAGAACGCGCGGGCGATGCTGCGGACGGCGTTTGACCTGGGGATCACGCATTTTGATCTGGCGAACAACTATGGGCCTCCGCCGGGCGCGGCGGAGGAGCGGGTGGGGCGGATTCTGCGGGAGGATTTCGGGGCGTATCGGGATGAGTTGATCATTTCGACAAAGGCGGGGTACACGATGTGGGGCGGGCCGTACGGGGATTGGGGGTCGCGGAAGTATCTGCTGGCGTCGCTGGATGCGTCGTTGAAGCGGCTGGGGCTGGAGTATGTGGATATTTTTTATTCGCATCGGCCGGACCCGAACACGCCGCTGGAGGAGACGATGGGGGCGCTGGACCAGGCGGTGCGGTCGGGGAAGGCGATTTATGCGGGGATTTCGAATTATCGCGGCGGGCAGACGGCGGACGTGGTGGCGACGTGCCGGGAGAAGGGGATGCATGTGCCGATCATTCATCAGCCGAAGTATTCGATGTTCGAGCGGTGGATTGAGCCGGAGTTGCTTCCGGTGGTGGAGAAGTTTGGGATCGGGGTGATTTGTTTCAGTCCGCTGGCGCAGGGGCTGTTGACGGACAAGTATTTGAAGGGGATACCGGCGGATTCGCGGGCGTCGCTGGGCGGGTTTCTGAAACCGGAGCAGATCACCGAGGCGAAATTGAACATCATTCGGAAGTTGAACGATGTGGCGAAGGCGCGGGGGCAGACGCTGGCGCAGATGGCGCTGGCGTGGGTGCTGCGGTTTCCGGTGGTGACGAGCGTGCTGATCGGCGCGAGCCGGCCGGAGCAGATCAAGGAGAACGTGGCGGCGGTGAGTGGCGCGCCGTTCAGCGCAGAGGAGTTGGCGAAGATTGAGGCGATCCTGCGCGGGAATTGAGTTCTGCTCACACGGCGGCGGTCATCTCGTGGGCGGCGTCGTTGAATTCGTGGAGGACGGAGGGGCGGAGTTCGCCGGTGTGGATCCAGTGTTCGGCGAGGGGGCGGACGAGGAGGAAGTCTTCGGTCGAGATGGCCGCGGGGCGCAGGCCGGTGTGGAACCAGAAGGAGAGGCCGCTGAGGAAGGTGGCGTAGGCGGGATCGCCAAAGCGGTGAAGCATGACCGCATCCCGGGTACATGCAAACGCTTTCTGAAACGAAAGGTTCTGCAGGGAATCCACAAAGCGCTGATTGCGAAGGGTATCGGATTTGAGGGTGAACATGGCTTTTTCCTCAAGCGAGTAAGAAGAGAAACACGCGGGCCTCAGTGAGTTATGGACGGAGGGGTTGGGGAGCGATCAGGTTTAATTTTTGAATTTCAATAAGTGCCGGAGCAGCCGAAGATTGCTGCTTTTATGGATATGATGCGCCAGGTATCGTCGGAATGGCTCCCCTGACACCCCCGACGGCATGGGATGGGGCGAACAGTCCGCCATTCATCATGAGAAAGCGCCATAGAAGGAAGTGCCATGAAATCATCGGTGCAGAAGATACGCGAGCGGTTCGAAAACGATGTCGAGCGGTTCGGCGGCCGCAGGACATAACGCCTGAATGGGTCAGGCATCGGCGGGCAATACGTGGCTCTGTAGCATCTGGGCAGTTTTCCGGTCCGAGAAAAGACCCACTATTCATGCTGATACGCAGAGGCGTCAGTTCAAATTATCCAGATTTCCCATCTGAACCCCCGGCCCGGAAATGCCGAAGGAGGAGAGGTAGCACCGGTTCGGTCTGTGACCACGTCTGCGCGGGAGCATGCGTAGCCTCGGAATACGACCGGTACTTGGCAGGACAACCAGAGGCAGAGCGGTAAGTGTTGTGCAGAGCTGGAGGCAAAACAGCCCGGCATAACGCGGAAAGTCAGCAATTATGACAGACACAAACCAGACCAATGCCGGCAATCAGAACGATCTCGTGTCGCTGGCCGACGCGCCGGCGCCCCCCTCCGCGCCCACGTCGCAGGATTCCATTCTCAACTCCGCCCACGAATTCGAAGCGCAGCTCGAACAGATGTCCAATTGGAAGCACCAGCTCGCGCAGCAGATGGAGGTCATGCGCCGCGACGGCATCAAGCTCCTCGAGCGCCAGAAGTCCCTCGCCATCGAAAAGAAAAAACTCGCCGACGAGCGGGAAACCCTTCTCGCCGATCGTCAGCAGATCGAAGCGATGCAGCGCGTGCTCAGCGAAGGCGCCAAGGCACTGCGCGCCAGGGAAGAGGAACTGGCCCGGACGCGCGGCGAATTGGAGAAACTCGAGTCGGAACGCGCCAGGTCCGAACAGGAACTCCAGGCCGCGCGGGCGGCGACGCAGGAACTCGATGAAAAGCGCACGCAGACGACCGAGGCCATCGCCGCTTCGGAAGCCCGCCTGCAGGAAATCCAGACCCTCCTGAATCAGCGCGATGAAGCGCAGCAGCAGGTGGCGGCGGCGCGCGAGGCGCTCGCCACGATCGAATCACAGCGCAACGCCGCGCAGGAAGCGACCCACGCCCTCTCGCTCAAACAGGCTGAACTGCAGGCCCGCGAGAAGTCCCTCGCCGAGCAGGAAGCCCGGCATCTTGCGCAGGACTTCCAGTTGCGCAGCGCCCTCGAACAGCTCGAGCAGCAGCGTCGCGACCTCGCCGAGGCCCAGCGCAACGTCCTGCACGAGCGTCAGGCCCTGGAACAGCAGCAGCGCGATCTTGCCCAGCAGAAGCTCGACGTCCAGACCGAACTCCAGGCCCGGCTCGACGCCTCGGAGAAATCAAAAAAGCAGCTCGAAGCAGAGCGCAACACCCTTCTCAAACAGCGGCGCGATCTCGAGAAGAAGCTCGACGAAATGGAACAGGAGCTCACCGCCCAGCTCGAATCTCTCGCCAAGCAGACCAAGCGCATCAGCGATCGCCGGGCGGAGCTCGAAACCCGCGCCGAGGAGCTTGAAAAGGAATATCAGCAGCGGCTGGCGCAGGAAACGGACACTCTGCGTGAAGAGCTCGCACGCAAGGAAAACTCCTTTGAGCAGCGCGCCGCCCTCCTGCAGCAGCAGATCGAACAGGCCCAGGCCGGCGCCAACAACATTCAGGAGCGCGAAGCAACCCTGCGGGCGCAACTCGCGGCCGCCGGCGAGCAGATCAACGCCGGTCAGCGCGAACTGGGCCGCCTCACCGCGGAACTCGCCGAGGCCAATCGCGACCGCACCGAGCAGGGCAGGCTTCTGCAGGAGCAGGTCCGGCGATACGAGCAGGACCTCGCCGACTGGCAGCGCCGCCTCGATGCCGCCGTCGCACAAAACAGCGCGGTGAAGGGCGCCTCGAGCGAAGAACTGCACGCCGCGCAGCGCGTCGCCGATTCCGCCAGAGCCGAACTCGAGCAGGCACGAGCCCGGCTCTCGGAGCTTGAAGCGCAGCAGCGCGAATGGGAGCAGAAAGCCGCCGCACCGGCCGAGAACACGGCCCAGGTCGCGGAGCTGATGCAGCAGATCGAAACGCTCGAAACACAGCGCCAAGATCTCGCGGGACAGATTATCAAGGTCCAGGACATCCTGCGGCGTCAATCGGAAGACGCCATGCTCGCAAAAAATGTGATTGAGAGCGAGCTCATTGATCTGCGCCGCCGGCACGCGGCGCTGGAGGCCGAGAGGACGACATGGCAGTCACTTCAAAGTGGCAACGGCGAGCCGTCGAGTGCGGCTCCGGACGACCCCGAGCGCAATCTCGACGCCCATCGCGACCGGCTCTTGCGGCAGGCAAAGACCCTCCGCGCATACCGCAAGCAGTCGCGTGAAAGCGTCGCGACGCTTGAACAGAGTCGTGCGGAAATCGCGCAGCAACGGGAGCAGTTGCGGTCGCGAAAAGAGAATCTTGAACAGGTAAAACGGCTTCTCGAGAAGCAGGAGATGGTCATGGCGCGAAAACTCGCCGACCACAATGCCCTCAAAACGGTGGCAGCGGTCGGCATCTTCGTGATCATGGTCCTGGGCAGCGCATTCCTGGGGGTTTACAAGTTCGTGAACCCCACCTATCGCAGTGAGGCAGTGGTTCAACTGGCACCCCCACCCGAGGCAACGGGCAATAATCTCCAGGGCTGGCTGAACCACCAGTTGGAATTTGTACGTTCGGAGAATGTCACGTTCACGGCGTGGAAACTTCTACGCTCGCCGGACCAGCATTATGCGATGCACGACGTCCGCGAAGAATGGCTCGGTTCGCTCGGAAAGAAACTGACAATGCAGGTCGACCCGACCACCAAGACCCTCACGATTCGCTACACCGGCCCGAGCGCGGATGGCGTCAGCCAGGTCTGCAACGCGCTGGCCACCGCCTACATCACGCCGGCCGCGCGCGAAGATGCCAGGCGCGAGGACAAAACCGTCGGGCTGGGCGCCTCGATCGTCGCCCCCGCAACCGCCTCCGCCTTTCCCGCGCAGGACAGCCGCATGGTCATGAGCCTCAGCGTCGTGGCCGTCGTGCTCTTCGCCAGCCTGCTGCTGGTGATCACTTTCCGCCATTACGTCGCCCGCCAGCTGCGGGAAATCGACCAGATGGCGGATGAAGAGGATCTGGAAGACATCCAGGGCGAGCTGCCGGCGGAAGCGAATCCCGCCTGACCCCCCTTTCAACCCTCAACGCAAAAAACGTGAACAGGACGTACCCCAATGGGTGCGTCCTGTTTTTTAGGGATACCGCTGCGCTTTGACTGAATTCAGTGAACGATCAGAACGATCAGATTGATCACACCCGCAATCAGTGCCGGTACAAACACCACCCCCAAAATGACGGCCCCTGCAACCCAGAGGCTGCCCGGTTTCGAGATTTCAGCGGACTGCGACGTAACAAATGTCTCTGGCTGAGTCACGTGACACCTTTTGGTTCATGCCTGGATCAAACGGAAACACACAGACACGTTTCTCTCGCCTCGCCTTGGATAGAGAAACCTACCACCGATTTTGGTCAATGCAAGGAGAACGTTCCAAATACAGAGCTGCACCCCAGCCTGAAAACCGCTTTTAAGCGTCTACTAAATCAAAGCTTACGCTGCAGGAGGAGAGTTATCGCATGCCTCTGTTCACACCTGATGAGCGAAGCGCGGGGGTTCAGGTAATTTCACAAATGCGTCACCTAAAGCCGACGCCGATAAACCGTCGATAAATGACTCTGGCTTACTCTCTCTCGTTGGGATGTACCTCATGAGCGCAACCACAACGGTCGGGCCGGTTTCTGGTATTGATTACGGCGCACTGATCACCGGCCTCACCGCGGTCGATCAGGCCGGCATCACCGCCGTCACCAACCGCATCACCTCGCTTCAACAGCAGGACACCGCCCTCACAACCCTCAATACCCTCGTCACCGGCCTTAAGATCTCCTCCGCCAGCTTCCTCAGTTCCTCCATCTTCCGCGCCACCTCCACCAACAGCTCCAACTCCGGGGTTCTCACGGCCACGGGCGGCGTTGGTTCCCCCACCGGCAATTATTCCTTTTCCGTCCAACGCCTCGCCTCCGCCAGCCAGCAGGTCACCCAGGGGTTCGCCAGCTCCACCGCCGCGCTCGGACTTTCCGGAACCTTCACCATCCAGACCGGTGGCGGCCAGCTCACCGACGTCGCCAGTCTCGCGCAGCTCAATGGCGGCAGCGGCGTGTCGCGCGGCGCCGTCCGCATCACCGACGCCAGCGGCGCTTCCAGCGTTGTCGACCTCTCCAACGCCGTCGATGTCAATGACGTCGTGACCGCGATCAACTCCGCGTCCGGCGTGAGCGTCAACGCCAAGATCAGCGGCGATCACCTCGTCATCACCGATACCTCGGGCGGGTCGGGATCCTTGAGAATCGCAAACACCGGCACCACTACCACCGCCTCGGACCTGGGGCTGGCTGGAACCGCCACAGGCACCACGCTCACGGGAACTTCTCTCACCAAAATCAGCGCGGCGACCAGCCTCGACACCCTCAATGACGGCAACGGCGTACGCCGTTCCTCCCTCCCCGATTTCACCGTCCAGGGCGCCACCGGCGGACCCTTCACGGTCTCTCTCGGCAGCGCCAAGACTGTCGGCGACGTCATCAAGGCCATTAACTCCGCAGGTTCGACCGCAGGTGTCACCGCGGCGGTGTCTGCCGACGGCAGCGGCATCACGCTCTCGGATGCCAATGGCGGACCCATTACCGTCAACGCGCAAAATGGCTCTCTCGCGGCCTATGACCTGGGGCTTACGACGGGAACCAGCAGCGGCTCAACCCTCGTCGGCGATCGCATCGCCGACGTGCTTTCCGGACCGCTTCTCCGCGACCTCAACGGGGGCAATCAGGGCGCCGGCAGCACCTTGCCCACCTTCGGCACCATCTCCATCAACGGCCAGTCGATCGACCTGACCAACGCGCGCAGCCTGCAGGATGTCATCGCCGGCATCAACACCAACACCCAGGGCGTCACGGCGTCCATCAACAACTCCGGCACCGGCATCACCCTCACCAGCAATTCCAGCACCAACTTCACCGTCGCCGACGGTAACGGCAACCTCGCCAGTTTCCTCCACATCGCCGGGACAAGCACTCCGACCGCCACGGGCTCGCAGCTTGCCTCGACGAACCTCCGCCTTCGCTACATCTCGAACAACACGCTCCTTTCCACGCTCAACGGCGGCACCGGTGTCACCCTCGGAAAAATACAGGTCAGCGACGGCACCAACGGTGCGACCGTCGATCTCTCCAGCGGCAGCATCACCACCATCGGCGACGTCATCAATGCCATCAACCACGCCGGCGTAAAAGTCGCCGCCAGCATCAACAGCACCGGCGACGGCATCCTCCTCACGCAAACCGGCGGCACGGGAACGGCTTCCATCAGCGACACCAATGGCGGCAAATCCGCCGCTCAGCTTGGAATTGCCGGCAACTTCACCAACGGCACACTCAACGGCTCATTCCAGAAAACCATCACCATCAGCTCCAGCGATTCGCTCAACACCATCGCCACCAACATCAACAATCTCGGCATCGGCGCGGCCGCTTCGGTGATCAACGACGGATCCTCCGGAAACCCCTTCCGCCTCAGCATCTCCAGCCGCAACTCCGGCCAGGCCGGGCGCCTCGTCATCGACGACGGAAACTCCGGGCTCACCACCACCTCGCTTGTCCAGGGGCAGAACGCCGTCGTCGTCTACGGCGGGAATTCCAACGGCACCGGCGGGCTTTTGACCACGAGCAGCACCAATTCCATCACCGGCCTGATCCCGAGCCTCACCCTCAACCTCACCGGCGTCGGCCAGACCACCGTCTCGGTTACCAACGACACGAGCAAAATCTCCGACGCCGTCCAGAGTTTCGTCGACAGTTATAACAAGGTCATCAGCAACATTGCCGACGCCACCAAATTCGACCAGAACAACGCCGCCAACAACGGCATCCTCTTCGGCAACTCCACCGTCCAGCAGGTTTCCGACGCCCTCGGCGCTTTCGTCAACCAGTCCTACTCCGGCTACGGCTCCGTCACCAGCCTCGCCTCCATCGGCATCACCGTCGGCCAGGACGGCACCCTCTCTCTCAATACCGATACGCTCAACTCCGTCCTCGCCACCGACCCGACTGATGTACAAAATATCTTCACCAAGAACGTCCCCGCCACCGCCGGCGGAGCACCCTCCATCACCTCCGCCACCACCCTCAACAGCCTCACCAGCCCCTCCACATTCCCCCAGGGTCACATCAGCATCACTGACGGCAACGGCGTCGCCCACGACATCGACCTCTCCAGCGCCGCCACCATTGGCGACGTCATCAAGGCCATCAACAACGGCTCCAATGGCACCATCACCGCCGCCATCAACGGCAAAACCCTCGGGGGCATCGTCCTGACCCAGGTCGGCGGCTCCGGCACGCCCAGTGTCAGCGAAGTCAACGGCGGCACCAGCGCCGCCGCCCTTCACCTGAAGGGAACTTTCACCAACGGCACCCTCGACGGCGAATTCCCCCCGACCCTCCCCACCTCCGCCGTCAAAGGCATCGGTGCCTCCCTCAGCGATCTCGTCACCCGCTTCAGCGACGCGCAGACCGGCGTCCTCTTCGACGCCTCCACCGCCCTTCAGACGCAGGAACAGCAGCTCACCAACCAGCAAAACTCCCTCTCCACCCTTCTCGCTTCCAAGAAGCAGCTCCTTCTGACGCAATTCGCCAATCTTGAGAGCACCATCGCCGGCCTCCAGGCTCAGGGTTCCGCCATCTCCAGCCTCGCGGCCTCCACCGCCACCACTTCCTCCTCCAGCACCAAGAAGACGGGTTAAAATCGCCAAAATGGGAGTAAACCTGTGAAGGGTCTCTTCCCGATAAGATGAAGGTCTGCAGTTTCGTTGGTTAGCAGGACATAAGAATGGCAGCACCCAGTCAGGAATACCTGAAGACCAAGGTAATGACGGCCTCACCCGAGATGTTGACCCTCATGCTTTGGGACGGAGCCATCCGCTTTGCGGAGCAGGCCAAGGAAGCGATCCGCCGCAAGGATATCGAGGGGAGCTTCAAGGCCCTCGTCCGCTCCCAGAAAATCATCACGGAGCTTAGCACCGCGCTGAACCGCAACATCAATCCCGACCTGTGCGGCAAACTCGCCGCCCTCTACAACTTCATTTACCGCCGCCTCGTCGAAGCCAACATCACCAAGGATGAGAAGCTCGTCGATGATGCCCTCGAAATCATGCGTCACCAGCGCGAAACCTGGGTGATGCTGATGGACAAGCTGGCCAAGGAAAAGGCCGGCGAATCGCAGCCGATCATCGCGGCCAACGCCGACGCCATCACCAGCGCCGCCGCCGCCGCCCCGATCCCCTCCCCCACCGCCATCCCCACGAACCTGCCCAAAGTCCCTGCCCCCGCCGGCGCTCCCGCCCGTCGCGGCTACCCCGCCTTCGCGGTCCGGCCCGCGGCGGTCGCCGTCTCCTCCGGCCTCAGCGTCCAAGGATGAACAAAGCCGGCGAAGGCATCGCCGGAATGTGCCCGCAAAATCACCAAAAAGCCCGCGAACCCTTTCGCGGGCTTCATCATTTACTGCAACGAAAACCGCACATCGATGCGATGCACCGGATCCGCCGAAAAGTTATCCACCGGGGCAGTCTCATCCGGATGGATCGTGACTGTGAAGTGCCGCGTCGCCGCATCGTACGCCACGGCATCTGCCGTCCCCCGCGCCAGGCTCACCGCCGGCGTCTTGTCCGCAAATCCATGCAGCGTGATCGCCCCTTCGTTCGGTGCCGTCAGCAGCGTCACGGCGAGCGTCTTCTCGTCCGACGCCATCGATGCGATCCGCTGTTTTCCCGTTCCCACAAATTTCCCCGCATCGCCGGCCAGGGCGATGCCGCTCCTGGTCACCGGGACCAGCTCATAAAATGCCGATCCTTTTTCCGAAATCGTGTCGCTGAACGTTTCGCTCGCCTGCATCAGCTTCGCAGCCTTCGTGAAGGGCTGATAGACGTAGACCGTTCCCTGAGCTCCCAGCGACTCCGGCGTGAATGCTACCGTCTTCGCATCGAACTCCCGCGGGTAGGCAAACGCATAAATCGTCTTCCCGGCATCATGCGTCGTTGCCGTGGCTGCGAGCAGCGGCTGATGCTTCGTCCCCGCGTCGGCAATCACGCTGGCATCCACCGGCACGATCGGGGAGTCCGGCTTCACGATCACCCCATCGCTCCGCACGGCCCGCATCAGATTCTCGCGGCTCTCCTTTCCGATCTCATCCCCGATCCCCACCGGCCCGGCCGAGAGCACCGACAAGAGCACGTTCTCCGTCTCCGTGCTCTTATACACATCCGTCCACGGCCAGCGGCCGGTCGCTTCCGCGAGCAGCGACGTGTACAGAAAATTGTTCCACTTCTTCCGCTCGAACCGGTCGTCGCTCACGCGGATGCTGGTCAAATTCGGATACTTCACGCCCTGTAGAAAGAACCGCGCCGGGGCCATGCAGTACTGCATCGTGAGGCCGTGATTCATGCAGGCCGTCGCCATGCCATCGGCAAACTGGTTTCCCGCATCCACGGTCGTCTGCAGCGCCGGGGAATAGTCGTACATGAAATTCAGCCAGTCCTGCTCATAACAGGTCACGCCCGACTGTTGCAGGTACGCGGCGATGTCGTTCCAGAATTTCGGATCGGTCGCGACCACGCCGGAGATTTTGTACTGGTGGTGATAGGGGCTGTTCAAATCGATCCAGCGGGCGTGGACCACCAGCGGCAACCCGATTGCCTTCTGCCACGCATCCAGCCCATTCGGAAACAGATCCGGATGCGCCTTGTACTCCAGCGTCCCGCCGTAGCGATTCCACGAGGCCTCGGGCAACTTCGTGTTCTTCGTCGTGCCCACCTTTCCCTTGTAATCCGTCAGCGATTTCTGATACCACCAGCTATCGAGTTGCAGATAGCGGATCGGAATCTGCTTCTCGCGGTAATGTGAAACCAGGGCATCGAGCGTGCCGGTGTAGCCTTTCTGGGGATCGTAGTTGTAGTAGTAAAAGGCGCCGTTGTCGGTCCAGTAGCCGAGGTAGCGGAGGACGGGATCGGCGCTGTTGGAGGGCCGAGGGGCGTGGACGTGTGCGGAGAGGGCGCGGCCCCAGTTCAGAAACGTGTCGTGGACGCCGGTGCCGAGGGTGAGGAGGGTTTCGTGGGTGAAATTTGGGGGGAGATTGCGGAGGTCGCGATTGAGTCCGCTGGCCAGGGAGCCGCCGCTGTCGAGCCGGCCGGTCATGCGGGCGACGAGAAAATTGTTGGCGGGTGAAATCACGGCGGTGTTGGCGCTGTCATCGAAGAGTACGTAGGGGGTTCCGGTTTCCTGCATCGTGAACGACGGGTCGGCAAAATGATTGTCGCTGTAACTGAACGCATGGAGTTTTGCCGGCAGCGAGTTGAACGACGGAAAGGAGATCGGCGCCGCATCCAGACCCTTCGCCGTCTTCCACGAGAAGAGCACATTCGTCTGCTGATCGTACAACCGCACCGCGATTGTCACGCCTGTATCGCCGACCTCTGCTTGCAGCACCTGCGATGGGGCATCATTGTCGCCGGGCTGGGCTGCGGTGCGCACGTTCTTGAGCGGGCATTGCAGCGTTCCCTCGAAGGTCCATGCGGGCACTTTGGATTCGATGGAGTAGTTGCCGCTGGATTCGTCGAGAGTGATGGTGATGCCGACGTCGTTGGTGAGGGTGGCGGCGGGAGCGGAGGGGACGAAGGCGGCGAGGGCGAGGAGGAGGGCAACGGCGGAATGACGAATGACAAATGACGAATGACGAAACAAATTCCAATGACGAATGAGCGAATGATTTGAACGCATTGGGCCTCCGGTGAGAGGGGTGGGGTGAGATGGTGAGGGGTAGGGTAGCGTGGAATGGGAGGAAAGCGAAAGCGTGGGGAATGGGGTATGGGAATGGGGTATGGAAAATAGGGTATGAGTAACTCCATTTGATGACACACCGTGTTCGGAGGCGGCTTTGGTCGTGGAAGATGCGGTCTGGGCGTTGTTTATGGTTCTGGGGCGGAGAGGGGGGAATGGGGATGTGGGGGGATGAAAGTGGATTGGATGTGGTGTGGGCATGAGTTCCTCCCCCGGGCGGCGTACCTAACATATTATGAACGATGATCTAGATCGGGTCAAGTTTTTTTGCGGGTCGATGCAAGTTTTTGTCGTGGGTCGCGTGTTGGTGGATGTATAAGGAGTCGCAAGGAGAGACTGTGATCCAATCCGCCGAAATCAATCACCTCACCGACGGGCAACTCCTCGCCCAATATGCCGCGGCCAAAGATGCGGACGTTTTCCGCGTACTCGTCGAGCGCCACCTGAACTGGGTCTACGGAACCGCCCACCGCCTCACCCGGGATGCCACACTCGCCGACGACGTCGCCGTGGACTCAAGATAGTTATGGTTCTTGGGGAGGCAAAGGAGGGAAAGGACCAAGGACTTGGCGGCAATGTATTTTGGCCAAATCGAAAGCCTTTTTTATTACCTCTTCGGTGCGTCGAAGCTCGTATCGCATCGACTGAATTTCTACATGTCCTGGATCGTTAAGATCATTCACGACGACATCGATCCCGTTCGCTCGCAAATCGCCGACTCGTACAACGCCGACGAAGTCCAGCCGACCAGGTTTGCTTCCAACGATGACCTCTGGTGCTCGAAACTTTGCTCGAAATAGGGACAAGCCCGTGACATCATTTTTCTGCGGTCGGAAAGCATCAGGGGATGGCTTGTCATCTACCGCGGAATCAAAATACTCAGGTAATATGCGCCGGTAAAGTAGCTCATCGTCGTTGATGACATCATCGGCATTCGACATGCGATGATATTAAGCTCACGGAAGGTATTGTGCTAGACATTGAACTGGGTGCGCTTTAGCTCGTTATTCTGGAATTCCAAGAATTCCATCGTCCCATCCGGAAGCACCTCGAGTGTTCGATAGGCTTCCCCGTACTTCCACTCGAACACAACGCCTTCGTCGGCGCTCGGCGCACAACGGAACGGCATTGGGCAACTATCCATCTTCAATCGAACGGCAATATCAGCCGCCGCGACAATGGCCTCGTACGTAGGAGGAGAAAAGTCTTCCGCCTCGAGTCCCTCGGGCTGGGTGCCCCACTGGTGGAGGGTACGCAAAATCGTATCCCAATCTTTAGACTCAGACTGAACACTTGCAAGAATGGCGTTGTCGGCGGCGCCAGTGTCCACAACAAGCCGAAGGTTCGGCGTCGATTCAATTGGCGGCGAATTCCGCGTTCTCTTCAGGGCAAGTGCGCTCACTGCGTCCTCCTCCACACCTTGTGAGCTTCATCGGATGTAAGGTCCGCAAAGCTCTGCACGATTATAGCATGCCCCAGGTTCAAGCCGGCGTCCAAGGAATTCCCTCCTTTTTCATTTATCGGCCCGCGAGCCGTCAACTTAAGGGCTATTAGCTCTCTAGATTCGGGGGGAGCAGTCTTGCCATGTTGGACTTCGACATGAAGCCGTCCTTGCTTCGGTTCAATTTCAAAGTGCCAACTGCCATTGAAGCTTTCAAATTTGGGCTTCGGTGAATCTGTCGACAGTACAAATTGAGAACGACGGAAGAGACGAGGCCAATCTTCGGGGCTCTCCCACACGGAGCCCCGCGGAAGATGGTTAACGTACGTCACCTCCCACTGAATGAGTTTCGGTTCCCCGGCCCCTTCACTCTTGAGAAAATCAAAGAAAACCTTAGTACAGCCGTCAAAAGCCGGCTTTATCGCGCTGAAGCGAGGGTAGTTTTTCTGCTCTCCTTGCGCGAGCCAGTTATACGAAAGCCTCCCATTTTCGACCTGTATCATTCTGGATTTGTCGGCGGAACGAAGCTGAAGGCGCGATGAGGGATCTTGGCCAATCCGGAATTGAAACATGGGGGGCCAGGAAAAAGGCGATCCCTCGAAAGTCTCAATCTGTGGCGCGGTCGGAGGTGCATCAGCGGTTAAAGGGTAATCGGCTCGAACAAGGTACCAGAACGCGCCAAGTTTGGCATTTGTCAGGCATCTAAGCGGATCAAACTGAACACTTAGAATTGTTTCGACGACAGGGGGGTTGTCGAAGGCTGGTAGCGTCGTGACGGTCGACGGGTCGCTTACGGTGGCCATAGACCCAAATGATGGCGGTTTAGCCCATGACTGTCAACGGTGCCGAGCAAGAGAGGCTGCGCATGGATTCAATCCAGCAAGATTGCGCGACCCTCCGAAACCCCTCTCCTTACCCCCGCAAATCGGACTCATCCAGCAGATAAAACCCATCCTCCCCCAGCACCGTCGCCGCCAGCGACGGATTATCCACATGCACCACGATGGAGGGGCGGATTTTTTCGGAGGTGATGAGGGCGTAGCAGTAGTGGATGTCGATTTCGGCGGAGAGGAGGGCCTTGGAGATTTTGGCGAGGCCGTCGCCGGAGGGGGGCATTTCGACGGCGACGAGATCGCAGATGGTGAAGCGGTAGTTGGACTCGACGAGTTCTTTTGCGGCGGCGTCGGTGTCGTTGAAGACGAAGCGGACGATGGCGCAATCGAAGCCCTGGATGACGGCAAGGGCGAGGATGCGCACCTTCGTCGAATCGAACGTCGAGAGCAACTGGGAGAGGGCTCCGATTCGGTTTTCCGTAAAAACGGACACCTGCCGCACACTGGGAACATCGCGGCCACGGTCTACCTTCGGTTTTTCTCGGACGGTCGGCATTGCCTTAACTTTACCAGATACCACCCCGTTTGGGGAGGGACCAGCCTCCTGCCAATAGTTGGCCCCGGCGCTCCAAGCGCGGAGCGGTTACGGCCGAAAAAGAGCCATTCGGTTGATTGCGGTTGGATTGCCCGGAGGTGAGCCCACCCTCACGGCAGTTGGACCCTTCCCCAATGCGGGAACGTGATATCCAACTGATCATCCAAAGGAACCCTGTTGGCGATCTGCCCCCCTATCCAGAGCACAGAGACCATGGCGAGACAGACTGCAGCAATCGCTGTCGCACGAAAAGCGCTCCTGGCGGACGAAAACAGGCACGCCAATCCAAAAGCCCAAACCCAGAAAAGATCCGCCGTCCAGCGCGCCCCATATGCGTTGCCAAGACTCCAGAAGCTCCAACTGCCATAGAGGAGGACCGTGACGACAATCAGCACAAGGCAGGAAAACGCCACAAAGCGCAGCGACGCAGCACCGGCGGCAAGAAACGGCGTCAATAACCCCAGCACCGCGAGAATCACGACCGGATGCCACAGCAAGAATCCCTTTTGCGTGCTGAAGAGAAACAGCATCAGATTGGCTGCGTTGAATGCAAATCCCTCGTGATTCGCGGCGTATCCATTGAAATACCAGACGCCATAAAGCGAATGCCAGATCGATGCTTGAAACAGGATCAACGGGAGCATGCCGAGTATCGCCATCCCCATGCGGAAGAAGCTTTTTCGATTCATCAGGTGAACAGGATTGATTCTTCCGTTGGAAATAAGGAGGAGAACCGACGGAATGAGAATCAACACATTCAAAGTCCGCGTGCATATTGCTATCGATGCAAAGATGCCCCAGGCAAACGAAAACCAGGCATCCGGCCGGGAGCGACCGGCCCTGATTGCACACCAGTAAGCGAGGCAAATTGCCGACATGCTCACCCCATGCGCCATCCCCGGGCTCTTCCAACTGTAGGCGAACGCACTTGTACCGAGCCAGGCCAAAGCGACCGCACAAGCGCTCGATCGCGCATCGGTCAGTAAGCGAAGACCATCATAGGCCGCCCAGATTCCCGCGATGCACCACAGGTAAACGCCAATCCATGCACATTGGACCACCAGCGGCGCCAAGGCCCCCATCCCCGCTTGCGACGTGGATCTGCTGAGGAATTCGCCCGTGGCCATTGCCGGAAATACCGCAGCGCTCCAACCGATTGGATATTTGTTAAGAACGACGCTGCCCCCTCCATTGCCCGGTCTTTTGATGATGGGAAATAAGGGATTCCCGGCCAGCTGATTTGTGGGATCACAATCGTGGTCGTCCAACCAGGATTGTGCCCATGCATAATAGCCCGAATCATCCGCCCTATTTGGTTTCGGCACGGCCTTGAACAGGTTCAGTACTTGCAGAGCGACCAAAAAGATAATCTGCAAAACGATTAACCAGCGCCAAGATGAGCCCTTCAATGGCAAAGCCGTCCCCTTCGCTTGAATCAGTGAATTCAACAATCTTTGCGCCAGGATATTTGAAAGTAATCTTCGACACCGCAATAGAATTGGTCAATCGAAATCATGCAGAATTAAACAAGAATGCATCTTAATAGCACTAATCTAATACATAAGACAATGTATTTGCGCGCCTTATGGTGAATAGCGCCATCCGTAGTCTTCTGCGAGGATGGTGTTTGTTCAACCCGCCGCCTCCTCAAAACCTTCCCCCCTTAACCCATTCCGCACTCGCACCGTATACTCCGATCCATGGTCAAACCCTCCGGCTATCGACGCGCCACCGGCGAACCCGCCGACCCCCAACCCGCCAACTCCCGCGGCTGGCCGCGCTACTTGTTGGTCCCCGCCTTTGCCGTCCTCACCGGGGCCTGCGTCTACCTCGTCGCGGGCAACCGGGCCGTCGATGTTTTTCAAACCTGGCTCCACGGCCTCTTGGTTCTGCCGCTGGTTATCAGCGCCGCCATGCTCGGCATCGCCCTCACCCAATTCTTCACAAAGACCGGCGCATTCGCCGACTCCCCCTGGCCCGACCTCTTCCGCCTCATCCTCTCCATCGCCCTCGGCCTCGGTGCCTTCGCCTTCGCCACCCTCGTCTTCGGCGCTCTCCACCTCCTGAACCCTCCATGGCTCCCGCTGCTGCTCATGGGCCTCGCCGTCGCCATCGGCATCGTCCCGACGCGCAATTTTCTCAACCGCTTCGACTGGTCCCCGATGCGCACTCGCTGCCGGCGCGGCGAATGGATGATCCTCCTGGCCGGCGTCCCCGTCGCCATCCTCCTCATCGCCGTCACGTTCCCGCCGGGCACGCTGTGGGTAAGCGAGGGGCGAGGCTACGACGTGCTCGAGTACCACCTGGAGATGCCGCGGGAATACGGCGACACGAATTCGATCGCGCCTGTCTCGCACAACGTCTATTCCTATCTGCCCGCCAACGTCGAAATGCTCTATCTGCTGCTCATGCAAACTGGCCGCTTCGCGATGGGCTCGGGGGGGGGGAACGGGGGCCCAGTGAGCGGGCCTGACCACCTCTGGGGCGTCTTTCCGGCCCAGATGCTGCACGCTTGTCTCGCGTTGCTGAGCGTCCTGGCCATCGGCACGGCGCCGGTGCGAATGAAAGCGATCGGGCGTATCGCGGCGATGGTCGCCGTGCTCGCCATCCCGTGGACGATCGTCACGGCCTCGCTCGCCTACGACGAATGGGGCATGGTCCTGTACGGCACCCTCGCGCTGGGCCTGGCAATGGGGAACCAGAAGGGTGCAAGCAGCGGTGTGCTTATTGGCGTAATGCTGGGACTGGCGGTCGGCTGCAAGATGACGGCAGGCGTCTTTTTTGCCGCCCCCGTGGCCGTCATTCTGCTTTTGCGCGGCCGATGGAAAGCGACCGCCATCGCCGCCCTGACAGCCCTCGCCCTGTACGCGCCGTGGGCGATTCGCGCCGCCGTCGGCAGCGGTGGAAACCCGCTCTTCCCGCTGGCCGCCAACATCCTGCCGCACGACGGCTGGACGGCCGATCAGGTCGCGCGTTTCAATCGCGGGCACGCCGCACTCGCTGAGGAGCAATCTTTTGGCGGACGGCTAGTAGCGCTCGTTCGAGAGTCGGTCCTGAACGACCAGTGGTCGCCGGGATGGGGCTCCATTTACGTCTGGGCAGGGGAGCGCCCGCCACCTGCGGAAGCCTGGTGGAAACATGTTGGCGTACTGTGGCTGGTTGTCCCGCTCGCCATCGTGCTGGGATTCCTGCGCGGCGTCGGAAGCAGAGCCGGCTCCCGCGGGCGCGAGCTGTCGATATTGTTGCTGGTGCTCGTGTTACAACTGGCGGCGTGGACGTTTCTCACGCATCTGCAATCGCGCTTTCTGCTGCCAATGGTGGTGCCCCTCGCGTGGCTGGTGGGGATCGGAGTCGAGGGCGGAGGGCGCGGCGGCGTCCTGGTTCGAACCCTGCAACTGCTGGTGGCGACCGTGGTTGGTGCGGCGGCGATCTGCACCGTGTTTTTGCTGCTGCCGGAAGTGGGATTGCTCGGCGGCGTACAGAACGTCGGCAAACGGAGGCACGAGCCCCCCCCCATCGGCGAGTTGTATTCCCGTGTGGCTAATGTAGTGGCCGCCGTGGAAAAGCCCGGCCCGCGTCCATCGCTCCCGGAGGGAAAAGTGCTGCTGGAGGGCGATGCGATGCCGCTCTTCTGGGACGGGGAGATTGTGTATAACACCACCTTCGACCAGAACTTACTGGGAGACGCGCTGCGTGCGGGCGGCCCGGAGGGGGCGGCGCGGTGGCTGCGGGAACAGGGGTTCAATTACGTGGTGATCGATTGGAGCGAGGTGAATCGGTTGCGCGGCACGTACGGGTTTGATGAGGCGATTACGCCGGAGGCGATCGACGGTCTTGTGCGAGCGGGGGTGAAGCGGGTGGAGGCGGATGTGCCGGCGGGGATTACGGTTTTGCAGGTAAAGGCGGTGGGGAAGTGAGAGGTTGCCGGCAGGCTTTTAGGGTTGCCAGCGGGAGTTTGTAAGGCGGCGGCTCATGCAGGCCTGGCACATGCAATTTGAGGTATTTGTCTGCTTATGGCAAAGGCCATGTAATCTCCCACCGTCCTCGTCAAACCTATTGAGAACGATATTCAGGTAGGAGAAATCAGCAGCCTCGTAAGCCCGAAAGAGTGCATACGAAACATGGTCGGCAAGCTGAACAATTCTCGAAGCCTTGGAGTCGACAAACAAGGGCACATCGGCGAGGTTTTGAACGACGCCCCACTGAGTGCCGAGCGTTCGGAAATCACGCGTCATGTCCTGCAAGGTCGTTTCATGAGTGCTCTTGTCGAGGATGATGATGCCGCGCTGCTTGTCTCCGAGGTTGTACATGCGTTTAAGCTGAAGATCGAAGCGGTGGCACAGTTCTTCGAAGGCAATCTTCATCGGGTCCGAAGTGGGGTAGGAGGCTTTATGAACAGCGCACCCGAAAGCGTGCGTCGTGTGGTGAGCTAACTGAAGAACCTGCAGCACTTTTTTGATGACATCGCGTCGGGCGGTCTTGTCCATGCCGTTCCACGGTGGAACCCTACCGGAAAAAATCTCCGAGGCGTGGAATTCAACTGATTTGGGATCGGACGGAAGTATTTCGGCAGCGAGTTTATCGAGTTCCTGTGAGATCCAATGGACTTGACGTTCGAATACAGAGATGCCGCCAAGCACCAGATATTCTTCGCGGGTATTCTTAGCTGATCCAGAGTCGTCCAGGTAAAGAAGGTACATGGTGCCAACTAAAATGGAGGGGAATAAAAAAAAATGCAGCCAGGTGGAGCAAGGCTCCAACGGACCGCGATACCGCAGCCCTCCTAACCGCATCTGTATACTAATATCGTCTGCGTGGCATATCAATGTTAATATGCATGGAATTCTTGAATCGTCCGAGAACTCGCTTATCTCACGGGAGCGAACTGCACCTGCCAGTCGACTTCGCCGGTTTCGGTGGGCGTGAACTTCACGCGGACGTGGCCGTTGTCGTCGGAGGTTTCGGGTTTTGCGCCGGTGGTGAGGGTGGCGCCGCTGAGTTTGTATGGGCCGGCGACGATGCGAAGTTCGTAGGGATCGCCGGCGACAACTTTGGATTTGCCTCTGAGCGTGCTGCTGGCGGCATCCCAGGTGACTTCTTCGATGTCGGGGCCGCCCTGGAGCACGTGGCGAGAGGTGCTGACGAGTTGCGGGCGGTCGGCGGATTTGACGAGGCTCAGGACGTGGCAGGCGCCGGGTTTTGTGTCGAAGGACTTGGTGCCGGAGAAGGTGTCGACGAACTGATTCTCCCAGTAATCGAAGCCGACGTAGTTGCCGTCGGCGAGGCTGAGGGCTTTGGTGTCGACGTCGATTCTGGCGGGGGAGTGTTCGTCCCAGTTGAAGAGGCCGACGATGTCGTGGGCGGCTTCGCGGTCGCCGATGTGAGCCTGCCAGGTTCGCGGTTGGTTCTGGCTGAAGAGTTCGAGGGGGCGGGCGGCGTGGGGGACGTTGGGCATGGTGCGTTTGACGATGTCGAGTTTTTCCGGCGGGAGCTTGGCGAGGTCTTCGGAGACGACGTTGAGCTGGCCGGAGATGGCGATGAAGGAGCCCCAGGCGCGGGCTTCGTCGAGTGTGATGGGATCGCGGAGCATGAGGCAGTCGGGGTCGTTCCACCAGACGCGGCCGTTGAGGAAGTATTCGCGGGTGGCGAAGACGGCGGCGCGGGTGGAGATGGAGTCCCAGGAGGCCTTGATGTCGGGGCCGACGCGCATGGCGTCGAGCAGACCGATGGAGCCGGCGAGGGTGCGATGGTTTTGCGCGACGTTGCAGCCGCAGATGAAGACATCATCGCCGGCGGCCTTGCGCAGGGTGCGGAGGCCGGTGCGGTAGGCGGAGATGTTGGTGGCCCCCCCCCGCTCGGTATCGTGGAAGACGGCGTTGCCGTAGTCGTCGGGTTTGTACTGGGGGTTGGGGTAGAGAATGGTGGTGGCGGTGCCGGCCCAGAGGCCGTCGACTTTGAGGTATTTGTAGCCCCATTCGTGGGTGATGCGGGAGATGGTGTCGGAAAGATATTGCTGGGCGGCGGGATTGGTCATGTCGAAGCAGTCGCCGGCCCATTTGACGGCGTAGACTTCGCCGGCGGGGGTTTTGGCGAAGTAGTCGAGGTGGTCGCTGAGGACTTTGGAATCCCAGGCGAAGGGCGTGAGCCAGAGGCCGGCGACGAAGCCGTCGGCGTTGATGTTCCCGGCGGTTTGCTTCATGCCGGCGGGATAAGTGGCCCCCCCCCGCGTGGCGTCGTGGTTGTAGTCGCTGAAATCGCGGCGGGATTTCTGCCAGCCGTCGTCGATCTGGATGAAGTCGAAGCCGTAGTCTTTGAGGTGCTGTTCTTTGGCGAAGTCGGCGAGTGCTTTGAGGTCCTTTTCGTTGGAGGCGTGGGCGTGGTACCAGGTGCAGTAGCCGGACATGACGGGGCGGATGTGGATGTTGTTTTCCTTGGCGTCGGCATCGGCGAGTGCTTCGAGACCGAGGCGGGCGTCGTCGAAGTCTCCGACGGCGGCAATTTCGCTGCGAAAGGTGGTGCCGCTTTCGACCTTGTGTTTGCCGTACTCAGCGCGCGGGGCGATGGACAGCGAGGTTCCGGCGCCCCTGGAGTCGACGAGACCGGAGCCGATTTCCTGGGTGATCCATCCGGTGACAATGCCGGCGCGAGAGGCGGGAGCGACGGCAGCGAGGAAGAAGTAGGAGGTGCTGCGGTCGCCTCCTCCGGGTTTGGTGATGCCTTCGGGGGAGAAGAGGCGGGTGTTGTCGCCGGCGGCGGACATGGAGAAGGTGAAGGGGGTGATGTCTTTGATGATGACGGCGTTGCTGGAGGGATGGACGTCGACGCGGGTGAAGACGAAGGGTGAGCCGGGGACGACCCATATGTGCTGCGTGCCGGCGGCACCTTCGATGTCGATGCCGTCGCCCTGCCCGAGGGGGTCGTTGAGCTGCACCTTTTTGGCGGTGGGGACATCGCCGAGGCCATCCCAGGGTTTCACATGTTCGGCGAAGGGTTTTCCATTGCGTGAGAAGGTGAGTTCCTGGGTGTCGGAGTTGCATTCGACGGTGAGAGATCCCCCGGGTCGGGACTGAATGGTGAGGGTGTCGGCGGCAGCAACGGCGGAGAGGCAGGCGAGCACGAGCAGAAAGGGAATGGAGATTCTCATGCGAAAATCCTCAGAGAAGAAAGGGGCAGGGAAGAGGTGCGACTGTCTGAGAAACGACGACATGAGAGCGCTATTGTGTGCGGCGTGGGAAAAACATGAAAAATCTATGGCGCGTGCCGCCGCGTAAGCGCCGCCGGAGCTTGTTTTCGGCGCGTGTAAAACTCCTCACGACGAGCGAGCGGGAGCGTGCTCGGCGTGAGAGATTTGGGGAGTGGCGGGGGATTTCAGGAAGCGACGTGGGCGGCGACGCCGGGAGTGGCGGCTTTTGGCCGGAAGAGGCGGACGCAGTTGCGGCCCGACATTTTTGAGGCGTAGGAAGCGCGGTCCGCAGCGCTCGTAAGCTGGGCGGGCACGCTGAAGATGCGCGTCCGGTCGGTGCCGGCGATTCCCAGAGATGCGGTGATCTTGAGGACATTGCCCTCGAAGGAAATGCCTTCCGACTCGATGGCCCGGCGGATCTTTTCGGCGGTCTGGGAGGCTGAGGGGGTCTCCGTTTCGGTCAGGACGATGGCAAATTCCTCGCCACCGTAGCGGGCGGCGAGATCGATGCTGCGGCAGGCGGCCTTGAGGACGCGGGCGACGCGGCGCAGCACCTCGTCGCCGGCGGGGTGACCGTAGGTGTCGTTGACCTTTTTGAAATGATCGATATCGAGGAAGAGCAGGGCGAGGGGGCGCTGCAGCCGGTAGGCGCGGGTGAACTGTTCTTCGAGGAATTCGTCGAAGCGTGCGCGGTTGGCAAGTCCGGTGAGCGGGTCGGTGGTGGCGCGGGCCTGGAGGGTTTCGTTTTCCTTCTGGATGGTGCGCACCTGCTGCTGGGACTGGAGGGTCAACTGGACGAGGGCCTGCTGCGCTTCTTCGAGGATCTGGGCGTAGGAGCGGTTGACGCCGATGTTGACCTCGAAGAGTTTGGCGACATCGCGCGTGGAGGAGCCGATCTCCGCGAGAAGCTGTTCCGTTTCTTCGGGAGAGAACTTGAAGCGTTCGGTCATTTCCTTGCGGGCGCGGACGATGTAGGGGGCGGGGTCTGCGGCGGCGAAGACATCACCGATGATGACGCCCACGTGCACGACTTCGACGAGCGGCTTGAGCTCGTGATCATCGTCGGAGGGGGCGTGATGGCAACTGATGGGACGGGCGAGGACCGGGGGAAGCTGCCAGTGACTGGCGAGCATCGTGCCGGTTTCGATGTGGTCGAGGTGGAAGCGGGCCTGGCAGAGGGGCAGGAGATCGTCGTTATCGCCGCGGCAGCGGACGTAGAGTTCGTCGAACTCCGCGCCCAGCACGCGGTGCATCACCAATACGCCGACGTTGGCGAGCAGGCCCGCGAGAAAGGCTTCCTCCTGCTGGACCATCGCCATGTGCTTGGCGAGGACGCGGGCGGCGGCGCCGGAGAAGATGGAGCGCTTCCAGAAGCGCATGTGATCGAATCCGTCGATGGGTTCCTTGGCCTGGAGATTGGTGATGAGGGAGAAGCCGAGGGCGAGGGTTTTGACGGCCTGAAGTCCGAGAATGACCAGCGCATGGGAGATGGTGGAGACCTGTTTCGGAAGGCCGTAGAAGGGGGAGTTGACGGTTTTGAGGATCTTGGTGGAGAGAGCGGGATCGTTGGAGATGAGCTCGGCGATTTCGTTGAGATTGACGTTGTCGCGCCGTGTGAGTTCGAGGGCGCGAATGGCAACGGCGGGGAGGGTGGGGAGCTGGGGGGATGCCATGAGGCGATCTAGCAATTGCTGATTCACCGAATCACCTTACAAATGTGGTTGTCGCCAACCCGGCGACCGGCTTCGCAGATTCGGCTGCGAAGTTGCCCGGAGAGACCCCCCCTTTTTTGAGGGCCCCTGCTGTTAGGTATCGACAAGAAACTCGCGCTACTTTTGCGTGGCGTCCAATACAGGGCAATCCCGCGCAATGGCAGGGGCAGAATGACGCAATCGAGAATAAAGCTGGTGGAGCTACGAGGAGGATTTTGGGGGCGATATCTGGCCGCCGGTCTGCATCCAGCGGGAAATGAGTTCGCCGCGGCTGGAGACGCCGAAGTGGACGTAGAGGGCCTTCACGTAGTCATGGACGGTGTGCACGGAGAGGGACATCTTCAGGGCGACCTGACGCTCGGTGTGGCCGGCGAGGAGGTATTCCAGCGTTTGGCGGAGGCGCGGGGCGAGGGCGGAGGCGCGGGTGAGGCGGTAGGTGGCTTCTTCCGCGTGGTAGATCCAGTCGAGGCTGTTGTGGAGGGTGTCGATGATCGCCCGTTCGCGCGGACCGAAGCGGGACAGGTCGCCCCAACTGCGGAAAGCGCAGAGGACCAGTGCGTCGCCCCGATTGGCGGTCTGGACGATGGAGAAGAGGGAGTCGTCGGTGTTGGCCGGTCGGCGATACTCCTCTATGTGGTGGGAGGCGTACCACTTTTCGTCCGGGACCAGGTCGCTGCGGATGGCGGTGAGGCACTTGGGTCGAGTTTCGAGGAAGCGGTCGATGCAGAGGCGAAAGAAGGGGTCGCGGAACGGGGCGGTGTTGAACTCGCGGAGAAAGACCTGGCGGTGGGCCTCGGACTTGAAGCCGGAGTCGAAGAGGGAAACGACGAGGGGGGTGACGTCGGGGACGACGTTTTTGAGGATGAAGGCGGCGCTGACGGCCGCGGGGAGGACCTGGTTGAGGGAGGCGAGGAGGGTCAGGCGCCAGGTGCGGGGGTCATCTCGCAGGCAGGCGACTTCGCCCGAGATGTGCAGAAGGCGGGTTACATCGGAGATTTCCAGAGAATCGAAGCGTTCGAGGCCAGGTGCGATTGGGGACTGAATCACAGTACTTCCTTATGTTCTCCGGTGGCGTGAGGCGGGCCGACCGGAATCTCTGCTGGTGTCGGTCACGGCGCGGGAGAGCGCCGGGTTGTTACTTCGTCGCCGAGGCCGCCGTTTTGTGGCGGGGAAAAGAACGCAATTCACCGGATATGGGTAGACACCGGTCCAAAAGCGGCGGGGCGGATCGCGGGGAGCCGCCCTGGGTTGTCATCAGTGTGCCCGCAGAAGTTTGCCTATCCCCCTGTTCAGGGGGATCACACGAAGCGCCGGTAATCCTCATCGCGTCGCCTCTGCGGGGCGAGCTCGATCGAGCTCTCACTCTCTTTACGTTGTAAAATATATTGCTTCGCGGTCAAGGAAATGAGGCGGGAACGGGGCGGGGTGCGAACTCCCACACGGTAGCGATAATTTCCTTTTGGAAAATGCGGCGGATCGCGAAATGGGACAACAGGGCCGGATCACGACGCTGTAGCTCGCGGAAGACGTCCGGATAATTTGGTTCGGTAAAGTAACTGGCGACAAATAGGCGCTTTGGGGGAGTGGCCTCCACTTCGCGCAGAGAGCGGAGCAGCATGTCCTCGATGGTCTCGCGGCTGCCGGTGATCGGCAGGTGGGGTTCGGGAGAACGCGGGAGATAGGGGCGAGGCAGGTACCAGGCGAAGACAAAATGCTCCGAGGTCCCCCCCACGGCGAAGAGGGTGTCGGCGGGGTTGAGAGAACGACGGACAACGACGCGCGCCGCGTCGGCGAGCGCGTCCGATACATAATTAAGTCGCCGCTCGTAGTTTCCGAGCTGCAGCCTGAGTTCCTGCGCGGAGAGGGCGAGGAGGAGGAGGAGGAGGATCGGGGCGGCGGTGCGAGGACGGAGAATTTCGATAGAGCGGCATTGCGAGAGCTGGCGGAGGGCATCGATGGCGTAGGCGAGCATGATCGGGAGGAGCGGGGCCCAGAAGCGCGACATATTGAACGGCCAGAGGAGGTAGAGGGCCATGTAGAAGAGGATGTAGACCTCGAGGAAGCGCGTGGGGGAGTTGCTGCGTAGGCCGCGGAGAAAGCGATAGAGCCAGCCGAAGAGGCCGAGCAGGCCGAAGGTTTTACCGATGACGTTGAGGAAGAGATAGGCGGGGGCTTCGCGGAACCAGGGGGTGAAGGCGGCGGCGTAATCGTCGAGGTGGCTGAAGGCGAGGGTGATGACACGGGCGGCGATGGAGGGGAAGTCGTGGAGGGTTCCGTTTTTGGTGATGCCGCGGAGGAGTTGCAGGCCGTAGCTGTTGTCGGAGGAGTTGACGGCGGCGAGGGATTTTTCGGGGGAGATGCGGGTGATGGTGAGCTGGTAGGCGAGGGCGAGGAGGAGGATGAGGACGAGGGGCGGGAGTGAGCGGGCGAAACGGCGAGCGGGCGAAACGGCGCGGGAGGTTGTCGTATTCCTTCCGAAAAGGAGCGGGGCCAGGACGTCGCCGAGCATGGCGGCGATGCAGACGATGCCGGCGCCGCGGATCGCCCAGGCGGCGATGGCGAGGAGGGTGAGCAGGAGTGTTTGCGGAAGACTGCGGTGCCAGTCGCGCCAGCGCAGTCCGAGGGCGAGCCAGGCGAAGGTCACGAGCATGAAGGCCGGCTCGCTGAAGACGAAGAGCGCCCCTTCGAGGACATGCCAGTTGGTGGCGAAGAGGGCGGCGATGAGGACGGCGATCCAGGCGTTTTCTTGTTCGCGCATCTGGAGTTGCGGGTGAGCGCCCTCGCCGAGGTGCCGCAGGAGCCGGCGTGTGAAGGCGTAGACGACGAGGGTGGCGATGGAGAGGAGGAGCACGTTGAGCACGTGCGCGTGAAACACAGTGAGGCCGACGACGCGGCTCCAGCCGGCCAGCAGCAGCGGGTATCCCGGCGGGTAGAAGGTGTCGCGGCCGACGGTTTTTGCGGTCGAAATGCCGTCGCCGTGAAGGAGGCTGTCGGCGAGGAGCAGGTAGGAGAATTCGTCCGGCGCGGCCATGGCGTTGCGGTTGACATCCCACCGGCCGAGATCGTTGCGATGCACGAGCGTCGTGAGGGGGACGAGAGCGAGAAGGAAAACCAGGAGCCAGCGGAGTACGCGCATGCGAGCATCCTATAGGGGCCCGCGAACGGGTGCGAGGGGGCAAGTTGCGGCGGGCCGGAAGATATCTGTGCGCACGGATGGAAAAATCCCGCGCGAGAGGCCGGAATTTTGAACATTTTTTATCCCTGCCCGGGTCGATGGTTAGCGTTATGTTCGGTCACGTTTGTGCGCACAAACCCGGCGCAACTGTCCTGTTTATGGAGAGCCACTTCGAACGGCTCACACGATCCCTGTCAGGAGATAACAATGACGGATGCAACACTCACGCTGGCGTCGTTCGGCGATCCGACTCTGGCGAGCGATGACCTTCTGGCGCGGCTTGCCTGGCTGCGGGATGTCGTGCGGCCGCGGCTGGAGCGCTATCTCGGCTATTACCGCAATCCGACGAGCGAACTGGCGGCGGTTCTTCCCTGTGCGGCACGAACGAGCTTCGCGATTCGGCCCTTCCGGCAATACCAGGAGCTCGGGCTGCCGGCGCGCATCACCGGGTTCCGCCGCGCGGCGGATGGACTGGCGGTTCCGACCGGCTCCATCGAGGTGCAGCGCAAGGAAGTGGTGATCGAAAACGACATCGGCTGGCGGATCAACACGCTGGTCGATTTTGCGGCCGGTCGCATGCCGGCGATCACCAGCACGGCCAAAGATTCCGCAACACGACAACGCCTCACCGCGATCATCGGCGCGATTCTCGATTCCGCCGGCGGCGTCCAATTGCTGCAGGAACTGGTGCTGCACGGCGCGATCAGAGGCTCCGCGTGGGTGCACCTGCGGCCGACGGCGGAATTGCTGCGCCGCCTCGCCACCCGCGCCGCGGCCGCTTTGAATCAGGCAAACACATCAAGCGTGTCAGATGCGGATATTTCCGCACTGAATGAGGAGGTGGGAGAAGCCCCTGACGGCAGCGGGCCGGAGAATGCACCGGCCGATCCGGACAATGCGTCCACCGCGGGCCCGGCGAGCATCGGCGATTCATCACTGGATGTCGCACGCTGGCTCCAATTCGAGGTGATCGACGCCGGACGTCTCTGCCCGCTGCCGTACGTGGGGGATACCGCTTCATCCGAAGAGGGGCCGGCGTATGTGGCGCTGCTGCGGCTGTTGCCGGAGCAGGCGAGTCTTTCGGCGCGCAACGGCGTGCGGTTTCTCGACCGGGTCTGGTCGTGGTTCGGCCGGCCGCTGTCGCTCACGGTGAATCCGCAGGAGTTTTCGTTCGATCTCTTCGGCGGGACGCACTGGCAGCGTTATGAGCACGGGCTGTTGCTGGAAGAAGGGCCAAACCTGCTGGGCGTGCTGCCGTTCGTGCGGTATGAGAATCAGAGCGATCCCTCGGCGGGGACGCGGGTCGGGGCGCTGGGGAGCGAGGCGATCGACAGCGGCTTTTCGGATGTCGAACCGCTGATCGGACTGCAGGACGAGCTCAACACGCGGCTGAGCGATCGGGCGTATCGCGTGACGATGACCAGCTTTCAAATGTTCCTGGGGCGCGGCATCGAGGAATTCACGAAGCGGCCCGTCGGCCCGGGGCAGATGTGGGCGACGGAGAACCTGCAGGCGAGCGTGCAGGCGTTCGGCGGCGATGCGACGACGCCAAGCGAAGACTCGCACATCAACGAGATTCGGGAAGCGCTGGACAAGATCAGCGGTGTGACGCCGATCGCGGCTGGAGTGATCCGCGACAAGCTGGGGCACCTGACGAGTGCGGTGGCGCTGCGTCTGACGCTGATTGCGCTGCTGGCCAGAACGGAGCGCAAGCGTGCGGAACTGACGCGGACGCTTTCGCGGGTGATCGAGCGTGCGCTGGGGATTCTCGATCGCGCCGGGCTGGTGGCGAGCGCGCCGGAGGATCGCGGCATCGACGTGAACTGGCCGTCCGCACTTCCCGAGAGCGACATGGATCATCTGCAGGAGGCGCAGGTGAAGCTGGCGCTGGGCGTGCCGCGGTCGGTGATTCTGAGCGAGCTTGGTTATGCCGAAGTGCTGCCGGAGGTGGCAACGCCATCCAGGACGACATCTCCCTCATCAACAACAGCGGATTAACCGGCGTGGGCGGAAGCGAGGCGTGCGTTCGATCGAACCGGAGCACGACCGACATCGCGTTAAAGCACTCTGCGCGCTCGTGACGACGCACGCCCCGCCCATGGCCTCATTTCGAATCATCACAACAGGCGGGGGCGTTCCCCGATTCCAACAAGTCCTTTTGCAAAGGAGGTGTCCCATGAGCGAAGAACAGAAGCCCGAGGCGCCGAAGTGGCCCGCACAGGAGCCGCAGGCCATTGCGCCGCCGGTGACGCAGGCAACTCTGGCGAATGCCGCGGCCCGCGCAGCGGCGAGTAACTCGCGGCGCGATCTTGTCCATTACCTGCGGCTGCGGCGCAAACCCGCCTGATATTCCCGACCCATTGTTGAATCGAAAACTTCATTGTTCCAACGAGGAGACCCTTTATGGCTTTCACTGGCAAATGCACGTACACGGCCGGCACGACGATCCCCGAAGTGGCGGAGGATGTGGGGGATCTGGTGAGCATCCTCTCACCGCACGAGACGCCGCTGCTCGATGCACTCGGCGATCCGCTGCACGCGGCGACGAGCACGCGGCACGAATGGCTCGATGATGAGCTGCTGCCGAATTTCGACAACATCTCCCAGCCTGGGCTGAACGATTCGGGCCTGAACACGGCGTCCGTCACCGTGGCCAACGGCGGGCGCTTCCGCGTCGGCGATCAGGTCCAGGGAGAGGCGAAGCACGAGGTGATGTTCGTCTCCGCGGTGGCGGGCAACACGCTCACGCTCGTGCGCGGCTACGGCGGCAGCACGAAGCAGGCGCTCGTCGACGGGCTCAAGCTGCGCATTCTCGGCAACGCGGCGCTCGAAGGGGCGGATGCGGACGCCGCCCGATTCACGGTCCGCACGCGCCGGAGCAACTACACGCAGATCTTTTCCGCGGCAGTGCAGGTGAGCGGAACGGAGGCGGCCGTGCGGCAGATCGCCGTCGACGACGAAATGGACTACCAGAAAACCAATCGGCTGCGAGAACTGCTGCGCGACCTGGAGAACACGGCGATCAACGGCGTGGCCCCGAGTAGCAATCCGCAGGGCTCCGCGACGGTGCGGCGCACGATGCAGGGGATCATCGGGAACCTTGCGACGAACGTGCTTGCACCCGGCGCCACGTACGTGCCGCTGGATGCGGACCTCAGCGAAGGGCACATCAATGGAGCGCTGCGTACGATCTGGGAGATCTCCGGCAACAAGCCGGACCTGATCGTCTGCGGCGGCGGGCAGAAGCGGCGCATCAACGCGTTCATCCAGACCAACCAGCGTTTCGCCCCGGACAGCGAAGTGTTCAAGAACACGGTGAGCACCTACGAGAGCGACTTCGGCGTCTGCCGCGTGGTGCTTTCGCGCTACGTGCCGGCCGACACGGTGCTGTTCCTCGATTCGTCGCGCATCAGCGTGCTGCCGCTGGCGGGGCGCAGCTTCCAGTTCAAACCGCTCGCCTCCACCGGCGATTACGAAAGCGGCGAAGTGCTGGGCGAGTACACCGTCGAATTGCGCAATGAAAAGGGCCACGGCGTGTTGAGCGGATTGACTGTCTGAGGACCGGAATGGAGCGGCCGCGCCCCGGCGGCGCGGCCGCTCGTTTTGGAGATGGAGGTGTTCCGTGTATTTCTGCCAGGATGTTGATCTGATGGCGTGGGAGCCGGGAATCTTTTTCGAGACCGCGTTCGCGCACCAGATGATCGTGAAGGAGGCGGCGGGGACGCTCGCGGGGACGGCGCTGGTGCTGACCAGCGGATCGCTTGCGCCGGTGCTGCCGGGGATGGTGGCGCAGGTCGCGCTTGCCGACGCATCGCTGACGCAGTTGCTGGAAGTGGTGGCGGTGGCGGATTCGACGCATGCGACGCTGAGCGCGCTGCGCGGGCGGAGCAGCGAACCGGTGATGCCTCCCCTGACCGGCGGATCGGTGAAGGTGTCGGTGGTGACGTTTCAGCCGCAGATTGCCGCGGTGGGTGATGCGCTGCTGGCGCTCGTGGGGATCGCCAGCGATCGCGATACGGATCCCACTCCCGCGTCCACCGGTCTCTGCGGGTTCCGCAATGCGGCGGTCTTTGGAGCGCTTGCGGCGATTTACCGCACGCTGGTGGATGCCAAGAGCGCCACGAACATCACCTTCAGCAAACGGAGTTTCTACGAAGGCCTGGCCCAATCGTCGCGGCAGACGCTGGGCGCCACGATCGATTTTGACGGCGACGGCGTGCCCGACAGACGCATTCTCTCCGGCGTGCACACGCTTCGCCGCGTGTAACCGCACCGACAAGCACAAACGAAAGGAGGAGTTATGTGGACGTTCACCTGGCTCGCAACTGCCCTCGCGCAGGCGGCGACGCCCGACGTGACCAACGTCGCACAACTGGGAGTTTCCGGACTGATGGGCGCCCTATGGTGGTGGGAGCGGAAGTACTCGCGGCAGCGCGAGGACGAGTTGACCGAGGCACACAAGGAAATCCTGAACCAGCGCGAACATCTGCAGGCGCTGCTCGATGTTCTGGAGGGGAACACGAAGGTCATCAGTCAGTTCACGGCCGTGCAGGAGGAGATCCTGCGGGTGATGCAATGCCGCGATGGGGCACCGGGCTCTCACGGCGCCGTGTCACCCGCGGTCATTTCACCGCCAGCGTGATCTGGTCAGAAAGGTTTTCGCCGTTGGGCAGCCTGAATTCCGCGGAGAGGACGAATTTTCCGTGATCGCTACCCACGGCTGTGGCATCCGGGGTCAGCTTAAACACATAGGTGCGGGTGATGGCATCCCAGTGGGCGCGATTGTCATCCGGCGTGGCGAGGCTCACGGACCACATGCCGATGCGCCGTCCCTTGTGCTCGAGGGCGATGGGGTCGTAAGCGAAGAGCACGAACTGCGCCTCGCCGACACCCTTGCCGGCATCGCCGAACTGGTCTGTGAACTCGAGCCGCGCTTCCACGGCGAAGGGCGAGGTCACAGCGCGCGAGAGGGGATGCAGCCGCATCCTGACCGGCGTGAACATGTCCATGCCGGCGCCACTGAGTTTTCCGCCGCCTTTTCCGGGCGGCTGGCAGCCGGCAAGGACTGAAAGGAGGAGGACGGATGAAATAGGCAATCGCGCACGCATGGCGGAGATAGTATTGCGGGACCCGCCATTTCGACAAGGCTCTTCCGCAGGGATTTCGGGAACTCTTAATCAGGAGAAGGAGAGATGAAAAAGGTGCGGTTTATGATTCACGGGGCCGCGGCATTATTGGTCGCGGCCACCCTGGTTGCCTGCGGCGTGCCGCGCGAGGCCGGGAGCATCGCCGCGCAACACGCAGCAGCGGCGACGATGCCGGCCGACGACGCCGCCGTCGAGCAGCGCTTGCAGCAGGAAGCCGCGGCATGGGCGGCGCTGAGCCAGTTGCTCAAGAAGCAGGAGTTCGGCGGCATCACCGGCGTTGATGCGGGGTTCGTCCAGCTCATCGATCAGACCGCCGCTCTCGCCAAGCGCGACGGCGACATCGTCGCGAACGGCCAGGATAACGCCGCCCTGAACCGCCAGTCGCTGCAGCGCTTCAACGACCTCTGGCATCAGGCAGATCAGTACCTCAACCAGTAACTTGAATGAACTCCACATATTTCTCAAACGAAAGGAGTTGAACATGAGCGTGATTGATGACATTCGCCAGGCGATTGCAGATTCGCCGAAACTCGATGCCGGCGTGAAATCGATCGTTTCCGATTTTCTCCAGGCCGCGGGCCCATCGCTGGAAGCGCTGGCTCCCGGGGTGGTGCACAACATCCTGAACAGTTTCGCGACCGGCGATGGTGCCGCCGCCACTGCCGCGGTTACCGAGGCGCTGTCCGAAGACCAGGTCGCCACCACGCTGGGCAGCGTGGAACAGCAGATGCAAGTCGCGGTCGCCGCGCGGGCGGCGCAGGCCGCGGCGGCGCGTGCGACGATGGCGGCCCTGCAGAATGCCGCCCTCACGGTGGTATCGCGTCTGCTGATCTCCGCCCTTTGACAAATGGCTACCCCGCCGGGGTGATGCGGCACCCCGGCATTTTTCCCGTGCTATTCTCGGAACTCCCGTCAAACATCGTGCTTTTCGTTGACGCAAGCCCGGAAAGATGGACGATGGTCCCATTGAGCGCTTTTCACAGTGACGGGGTGCCGCGGTTGGCTATAATGCACCAGGCGACTGAATGAGAGAGCGGTGGAACCGGGTTTGCTTCAGGCTCGTCAGGAGGTTCGCGAATAATGAAGCGTCAACGCAAAGGCAGTCAGACGTTTTTCAACGAAATGGACATCGCCGAGGCGCTCAGGGGATGGGCATTTGAGCCGGGACAGGTCAACGTCCGGCTGATCCGGGGAAATGACGGGAAACCCAAACTACAATTGCGATTGGACCTCGGGCTCCTGCAGATGGAGCTGGAAGGTCGGCCTGATGGAAAGCGTCCGCATCGCGCTGCGACGGAGCTGGAGTTCCATCGCCGCAAGCTCGGCGTTCACTGCAAAAAATACGGTTCTGACGCGGGTTTCAACATCGCTTCGCGCGATTGCCAGGCGCTCCGCGAGGAGTCGGCGATGTTCTATCACCGCTATCTTTCCATGTTCGTTCTCGAGCAGTACGACGCGGTGATCCGCGACACGCAACATAACCTCGACGTGCTGGATTTGTGCGCCCGCTACGGGAAGTCGGAGTACGACCGAGGGTGCCTGGAACAGTACCGTCCGTACATCACGATGATGAACGTGCGGGCGAAGGCGTGCGAGGCGTTGCGGCAGGGATATGTGCAGACGGCGATTGCCTATTTGCGCGGCGGAATCAAGAAAATCGCTCATCTCATGCCTAAAGAAGAGCGAAAGAAACTGCTTCGACAGAGCCATGAAGCGCGGGTGCTTCTGGAAATGTTGAAACAGATTCGCGCCCAGTTGCCGCCGGATCCGCGGGTGCTGCTGGGGCAGAAACTGCAGGAAGCGATTCGTGCGGAGCGGTTTGAAGAAGCCGCCGAGTTGCGCGATCAGCTCAATGCGATGAAGCCGACGATGGCGAATCCGGTATCGCCTGCCTCGCGAGAAGAGGAGCCGACGATCGGGGATGCGGGGATGCCGCCGGCGATGCCGAAGGCGGCGATGCCAAAAGCAGCGAAGCCGCGGAAGCCGCGAAGCAAGAAGCCAAGGAAGGCGGATAGCGATTCGGACGGGGCTTGAGCGATGGAATAATAAGCCGCCTGAAGGCGGAACTCCAACCTACTGACCGCCGCGGTTTTTTTTGGGACCGCGGCGGACTTTTTTTTGCTGCGGGGTCATGGTGGGGCGATTGGTTCCGGCGATGCGATTGGACATTCCGGAGACAATCGCCGCCGTCAAATCCCCGTCGCCTCCACTCTCCCCCCCACCGCGCGGCGGTTCCCCGCCGCCAGATTCCGCCTTCTGCTTGAGCGCCTGAATCTTGTCGCGGATCTCGGCGGCCTTTTCGAATTCGAGATTATTCGCAGCTTCGAGCATCTCCTCCTCGAGTTGGCGGAGGGTCTCGTTGACGTCGTAGAGCTCTTCGGACTGGGCGACCATTTCGCGCGCGGTGCGGCGGGCTTTGAGTTCGACGTCGATGCCGTGGCGGATCGATTTGATGATGGTTTGGGGGGTGATGCCGTGTTCCTTGTTGTACGCTTCCTGGATGCCGCGGCGGCGGTTGGTTTCGTCGATGGCGCGTTGCATGCTCGGGGTGACGGAATCGGCGTAAAGGTAGACCTGGGCGCCGACGTTGCGGGCGCAGCGGCCGATCATCTGGATGAGGGAGGTTTCGGAGCGGAGGAAGCCCTGCTTGTCGGCGTCGAGGATGGCGACCATGGAGACTTCGGGGAGGTCGAGACCTTCGCGGAGGAGGTTGACGCCGATGAGGACGTCGAAGGTGCCTTCGCGGAGTTCGCGGAGGATTTCGACGCGATCGAACGTCTGGATTTCGGAGTGGAGGTATTTGCACCGCAGTCCCGATTCGCCCATGTAGTGGGAGAGGTCTTCGGCGAGGCGCTTGGTGAGGGTGGTGACGAGGGTGCGTTCGCCTTTCTGGGCGCGTTTCTGGGTTTCGATGATGAGATCCTGGACCTGGCCGGTGGCGGGGCGGACTTCGATTTGCGGGTCGACGAGGCCGGTGGGTCGGATGACCTGTTCGACGACTTCGCCGCCGGTGAGGCCGAGCTCAAATTTGCCGGGGGTGGCGGAGACGAAGAGGACCTGGTTCCACATGGCCATGAATTCTTCGAATTTCATGGGGCGGTTGTCGAGTGCGGAGGGGAGACGGAAGCCGTGATCGACGAGGACTTCCTTGCGGTGGCGGTCGCCGGCGTACATGGCGTTGATCTGGGGAATGGTGACGTGGGATTCGTCGATGATGAGGAGGTAATCTTTGGGGAAATAGTCGACGAGGGTATTGGGCTTGGAGCCGGGGGGAGAGCCGGCGAGATGGCGGGAGTAGTTTTCGATGCCGGAGCAGATGCCAGTCTCCTGGAGCATTTCGACGTCGTACTTGGTGCGGGCGAGCAGGCGCTGGGCTTCGAGGAGTTTGCCCTGCATGCGGAGTTCTTTGACGCGCTGGTCAAGCTCGGCGCGGATGTCCGCGACGGCGCGGATGAGGTTGTTTTCGTCGGTGACGTAGTGCTTGGCGGGGTAGATGAAGATTTGAGATTCTTCGGTGAGCAGTTCGCCGGAGATGGGGTTGATGTGCCAGATGTTTTCGATGGAGTCGCCGAACATTTCGACGCGGTAGGCGGTGGTTTCGTAGGCGGGGAAGATTTCGACGACATCGCCGCGGACGCGGAAGGTGCCGCGTTTGAATTCGATGTCGTTGCGGTCGTACTGGAGGTCGACGAGGGCGTGGAGGATGTCTTCGCGAGAGGTGTCGATGCCCTTGGTGATGGAGAGGACTTTCTTTTTGTATTCTTCGGGGGAGCCGAGGCCGAAGATGCAGGAGACGGAGGCGACGACCATGACGTCGCGGCGGGACATGAGGGAGGTGGTGGTGGCGAGGCGGAGGCGGTCGAGGTCATCGTTGCGTGCGGCATCTTTTTCGATGTAGATGTCGCGCTGGGGGATGTAGGCTTCGGGCTGGTAGTAGTCGTAGTAGCTGACGAAGTAGGTGACGGCGTTGTGGGGGAAGACTTCTTTGAATTCTTCGTAGAGCTGGGCGGCGAGGGTTTTGTTGTGGGAGATGACGAGGACAGGGCGGCCGAGGCGTGCGGCGACGTTGGCCATGGTGAAGGTTTTGCCGGAGCCGGTGACGCCCATGAGGATCTGGTGCTTCTTGCCCCCCCCCGGTCCCTCGTTGAAGCCCTTGACGATGGCGTCGATGGCGGCGGGTTGGTCGCCCATGGGTTTGTAGGGGGATTCGATGGTGAAGGGGCGGGTGAACATGCGTGGGGTGCTCCGGTCTGAACTGGGAGGAGCATTATAGGCGGGGAGCCGGACGTAAACACGAAGGCACGAAGACGCGAAGGACGAAGAAAACGACGACGGCACAACGACGGAAAGGGATGACTGATTAGCACGGATGGGCGAATTGCATTGGGGCGAGGGGAGTTTGTTGTTCACTGAACAATGTTGTGTTGTTCAATATTATTGAACAATGGCAATTATTGAACGTGGCCGGTGGCGACGGGAGCGATCAGTGGGGTGCATTGAGGAGATGAGGGGGTGTCAGGGCGTGTTTTGGAGCGAGTGGAAAACGAGGGCAGAGGGCGGGAGTATGTACGTGGGTTGGCAGGGAGGTTGAGGGAGAAAAGCGTTGCGTTGCAACGCCGCTAAACTTTTTGGGATGGAGGAGGGTGAGGGATTTGGGGGTCGCGTTTTCTCCCCGGCCCGAGGGCCGGGGCTAAGCGGGGGCGGGGGGATGTTGTCTCTCGCGATGATTGGTGTCTGATAATTCGTGAATAGCGGGATTTTGCGGGAAATCTTTTGACTGGTTTGGGATTGGGGGTAGTTTTGAGGGAGCAGGAATTAATGCAAATTATTTTCTGTGATGCAGTTGTGGATGGATTATTGACCCCTGTTTTCGGCTGCGAAGTTGCTGGCGGCCTTTTATGGGAGTGATGTGTATGAAGATGATGGTGTTGTTGGCGGCTCTGGGGATGGCGGGGGTGCTGGGGATGGGCACGAGGGCGGTGGAGCGGGAGGTGGCGGGGGTGTACCATAGTTCGTTGATTCCGGTGTGGACGATTGGGGGGGTGCCGATTCCGCGGGAGGGGTTGCCGACGGCGTGAGTGGAGGCGGTAAGATATTGCGAGTTGTGTGGATCCCCCGGTGTTTTTTTTCCGGGGGATTCTTCTTTTGAGGCGTGGGCGCCCTTCGGGCGGGCGGGCAGGATGCCCGCGGTACGACTTCGGGTGGAGCGCGGCAACTTCGGTACGGGCTGTACGTTGATCTTTGGCGCCCCCCCACCCCCCGTGGAGAAGGAATCTCTTGATGAGCGTGTCGCGTGACGGTGGAAACGATTGAACCCAGCATCGCAGAAGGTGAGACAGCGCGGGCGCGGCTTGCGGATGAGACGTATGCGGGGTGGTGGGGATGGGTGCGGTGGTCGCTGGAGTTGGTGGCGCTGTTGGGGATTGCGGGGTTTTTGATTTTTGATCGGGCGCGGCTGTTCCAGGAATTCCTGATCAAGTACATCGATGAGGATCAGGGGATTCAGTGGTATGCGGCGCGGGAATTTTTGCGCGGGCATTTGTGGGAGCCGTGCTTTTTTGGGCAGTCGTACAATTCGAACATTGAGGGGATATTGGCGGCGCCGCTGGTGGCGATGGGAATTCCGTATTTGTATGCGGTGCCGCTGGTGACGGTGGTGCTGGGGGTGTTGCCGTTTGTGTTGATGGGGTGGGTGTCGTGGCGGAGGAGGCAGCCGGTGGTGGCGGCGATTTCGCTGTTGTTGCCGGTGGCGTTTTCGACGCGGTATGGAGTGATCACGGGGATGCCGCGGGGGTTTGTGACGGGGGATGCGTTTGCGATGGTGGCGGCGATTTTGTTTTTGCCGCCGATGGTGAAGGGAGGCGGTGAGGAAGGGGAACGCCAAGACGCCAAGACGCCAAGACTCCAAGACTTTGAGGCAGGAGTCGGCCTATCGCGGGAATCGGCGACAGAATTGGTGCCATCGACGCAAATCAAGATGCTCCGTGTGCTCTTGGCGCCTTGGCGACTTGGCGTCCTGGCGTTCTGGTCTATCTTCAATTATTTGTCATGGAGAGGGGCGGCGACTCGCGCGCGGCGTTCTTACCCGAAGTTGCGGTATTTTTTTGCGGCGTTCACAGCGGTGGTGGCGCTGATGTTCAATCCGAATTGCGCGGTGCTGCTGGCGGCGGTGGCGGTGTATGGGATTTTGACGACCTTCTGGGAGTGGCGGTTCTGGGTGTTCACGGTGCTGGGGCTGGTGGCGGCGGCGCCGTATCCGCTGCTGGTGTATGAGTTTTATTTTGAGTGGCACAAGGACTACCGGCTGTACCAGGTGATTCCGCCGAAGAATTTTGACTGGTCGTGGGCGAACTATCATGCGTTTGTGCGGTCGCTGACGGACCTGGCGTTTCACGATGTGGTGCCGGAGCCGGTGTATCGGGCGGCGCAGGCAGCGGTGAAATGGCTGCGGGTGCATGATCCGCAGGTGTTCACGTTGTGGATGTTGCGGAATCCGGCGCCGATGGCGTTGATGGCGGCGTTTGGGGTGGTGGCGATTCTGCTGCTGATGCGGGTGCGGATCGCGGCGATTCTCGGGGCGGTTGCGGCGACGGCGTTGGTGTTGATTTCGTTTGCGTACAGCCGGATACATGATGGGCGGACGGCGGCGTCGTTTCCGTACTCGCGCATGTTTCTGGCGGTGCCGATATTGTGGGTGTGGCTGCTGATGCTGGTGAATTCGCCGCGGGTGAAGGCGCCGTTGCAGGAGCGGTGGCGGTGGTGGCGATGGTGGATGTGGGCGAAGCGGTGGGTGGTGGGGCCGGCGGCGATCGGGGTGATGTTTGTGTGCGTGTATTGGGCGGGGTCGATGGCGATGTCGAAGAACAGGGTGCTGGTGGATGAGATCACGGAGATCACGGGCAACGCGCAGGTGGCGCGGCCGGTGCCGGTGGAGGAGTTGATGCACATGGCGAAGGAGATTCAGGGGGTGGCGGATCGGGAGCATGTGTCGCTGGTGGTGATCAACGGGTACGACGGGCGGAAGTGGGATTACACGCTGCCGGAGGTGACGACGTGCGAGACGCTGTTTCCGAGTTATGAGCGGCGGACGTGGCGGCTGAAGGAGGAGTGCTATCCGCGGTATGAGAAGATCCTGGTGATGGGGAACATACCGATGCGGCGGAATGCGAGGTATCCGATGAAGATTGTGGGGCGGGATCCGCCGTTAGCGCTGTTTGAGATGAAGGGGCAGTCGGTGGACGGGTTCTGCAGGGAGATGGGGGTTTGGCCGCGGGAGTTTGAGCGGCCGGAGGTGCCGATGGCGGCTGCGCCGGCAAAGCTGGCGGCGACGCGGCCGTGATGGCGGCAAACTGCTTTCGGTGGAACTGCGTCCAGAAGATGACGGTTATTACGCGGCGATCGCCGGGCATCCGATCGACGCAAAAAAAAGAAAGCAGGACGATTGCTGTGGGAGCGAGGCGGCCGTGTCGCGACTTCCGGCCCTGAGTCGGCCGGCCCCCTTCGGATGGATCTGCCCGCTAAACCTCAGGCGAACGACCCCAGCCGCCAAATGGGGGTCCAAAGCAATCGTCCCGAATCAACTATCGACAATCCTCCATCCCAAGTCAAGGAGGGTCCGCAGTTCTCGCTTCATCCCTCTTCATCGCAGGCCGTAGCGGGCCATTTTGCGGTAGAGGGTGCGGAGGGAGATGTGGAGGAGCTGGGCGGCGTGGGGGCGGTCGCCGGCGGATTGGGCGAGGGCTTTTTCGATGGTGGCTTTTTCGGCGGCGTCGAGGTCGATGGTTTGTGTTGTGGTTGCGGCGGCGTTGCGGATGTGCGGGGGGAGGAGTTGGGGGGTGAGCGTGGCGGGTTGCTGGAGGATGAGGAGGGATTCGAGGGTGTTGCGGAGTTCGCGGACGTTGCCGGGCCAGGGGTAACGCTGGAGGGCGGTGAGGGCGGCGGGATCGAGGGTGGGGAGCGGGAGGTTGTGCTCGCGGCAGAGGCGATCGAGGAGGTGTCGTGCGAGGAGTGGGATGTCGGCGGGGCGGTCGCGGAGCGGGGGCATTTGGATGTGGACGACGTTGAGGCGGTAAAAGAGATCGGCGCGGAAGCGTTTTTCATCGACAGCGAGTTGCAGGTCGGCGTTGGTGGCGGCGAGGATGCGGACGTCGGGGGTGCGCTGGCGCGTCGAGCCGATGGGGGTGATGGTGCCGGTTTCGATGACGCGGAGGAGTTTGGATTGGAGGTTGAGGTCGAGTTCGCCGATTTCGTCGATGAGGAGGGTGCCGTTGTGGGCGGCCTCGAAGTAGCCGGTGGTTCTGGCGGTGGCGCCGGTGAAGGCCCCGCGTTCGTGGCCGAAGAGTTCGGATTCGATGAGGGAGGCGGGGACGGCGGCGCAGTTGATGGCGATGAAGGAGCCGGACTTTCGTGGGGAGAGTTCGTGGAGGGCGCGTGCGGCGAGTTCCTTGCCGGTGCCGGACTCGCCGGAGATGAGGACGGTGGATTTGAAGGGGGCGGCGCGGCGGATGGTGTCGAGGACGGCGCGCATTTTTTCGGATTGGCCGATGAGTGTCGTCGTGAGGGGATCGGCGGCGGCGGTATCGGTGGCGGGTGTGGATTGCCACTCGGCGAGTTCGCGTTGTAAGCGGCGGTGTTCGAGGGCGCGTTCGACGATGTCGAGGAGGTCGGGCGGGGCGAAGGGCTTGGTGAGGTAGTCGAAGGCGCCGGATTTCATGGCCTGGATGGCGGTGGCGACGGTGGCGTTGCCGGTGATGAGGAGGACTTCGAGGAGGGGGTGTCGCTGTTTGGCCTGCTGGAGGAGTGCGAGGCCGTCGATGCCGGGCATCCAGAGGTCGGTGATGAGGAGGTCGGTGGTGTCGGAGAGTTGGAGGAGGGCTTCGCGGGCGGAGGGGGCGCGAGCGACCTTGTAGCCGGCGTCGGAGAGGGAGTCGGCGATGGCCTGGAGGACGGAGAGGTCGTCTTCGGCGAGGAGGATGTTGGCGCGAGGCATGGAAGAGAGGGTATAGGGTCTGGGGGCTGGGGTCCAGGGTATGGGGTGTGGGGGTGTGGCCGGGCACGTGATACAATAAGGCAGGTTTCCGTTGGAGGTATTCTATGCCGGAGATTGCAGAGCGCGTTGAAGTTGATCCGCAACGGTGCCACGGGAAGCCGGTGATTAAGGGGACGCGCGTGCTGGTGCGGACGGTGCTGGGCGCTTTGGCGGCGGGAGACAGCCCGGAGCGAGTTGCGGAGGCGTATGCGATTAGTGCGGCAGACGTTCGAGCGGCAATATCGTTCGCCAATCAGTTGGTGGCGGATTGGGATCACGTGACGACTTGAGGGGTGGACGAAAGCGGTGAAATTTCTGATTGATGCCTGTCTGCCGCGCGACTTTGCACCGATGCTCATTGCCAACGGGCACGACGCGTTGGATGTTCGCGACATCGGGATGGTGAAAGCGCCAGACGCCGAAATAGCGGCGAGAGCGATGAAGGACCGGCTGTGCCTCCTGACGGAGGACTGGGGATTTGCGGATATTCGAGCATATCCGCCGGAGCGTTACTTTGGTCTTGTGATCTTCGAAGTGCCCGATAACAGCATCGACGAAAAAGTGATGGCATTACGGAATCTTGTTGGTCGACCTGACGTCGTGCAGGCACTTCCTGGTCGTCTGGCGATTGTGACATCGAAGCGGATTCGATTGCGGCCTCCGTTATAGGGAATGCGAACCGGAGGGTTCGCTGGGGTGAGCCCTGGGCAACGTGATGCGGAACGTTGTGCCCGGGGTGTTTTGTTCGGGGGAGGATTCGTAGAGGATGGTTCCGCCGGCGCCGGAGATGACGCGGCGGACGAGGGTGAGGCCGAGGCCGGAGCCGTTGGGTTTGGTGGAGAAGAAGGGTTCGAAGATGCGTTCGCGGATGTCGGGGGGGATTCCGGGTCCGGAGTCGCGGATGAGGAGGGTGACGGTGGGGGTGGCGGCGGGGTCGGAAGGATCGGAAGGTGTGTCAGCGATGGTGGAGATGGCGAGGGTGCGGGGTTTTTGAGCGGGGAGGTTTTGCAGGGCGTCCTGGGCGTTGGCGGTGAGGTTGAGGATGACCTGGCGCAGTTCGTCGGGGTGGACGTGGACGCGCGGGTCGGCGGGGTCGAGGTGGAGGCTGACGTGGATGCGGCTGCGTTCGAGGGTGGGTCGGAGGAATTCGGTGGCTTCGAGGATGGCGGAGTTGAGGGAGGTGGATTCGGCGGTGGTGTTGCCGATGACCTGGGTGTGGTGGAGGAAGTCGGTGAGCATGTTGTCGAGGCGGCGGATTTCGCGTTCGCAGCGGTCGGTGAGTTGGGTTTGCTTGTCGGATTGATCGGCGATGTTGGTGGTGAGGAGTTGGCGGAGGGCGTGGAGGTTGAAGCGGAGTGCGGTGAGGGGGGAGCGGATTTCGTGGGCGAGGACGGAGGCGAGCATGCCGCGCTCGGTGAGGAGGCTGGTGCGGGCGCGGGCGGTTTGGAGGATTTCGCGGCGGGAGCGTTCGAAGCGTGCGGAGGCGTAGGCGCCGGCCGCGAGGAGCAATGCGAGGCCGATGAGGGAAAAGGCGAAGGCGGCGAGGACGAGCGGCCCCTGGGTCGGCCAGAATTGGGCGGCGATGGCGGATTCGTATCGTGCGAGGCTGAGGTAGGCGAGGGTTTTGTTGCGAAAGGTGATGGGGACGGTGGCTTCGAGAACGCGCGGGTCTGGGGCGGCGGACCATTCGGGAACGGAGAGATGAGAAATGCGAGAGGGTTGTTGTGGATCGAGCGCGGGCCATTTGTTGACGTCGAGGTAGGGCTGATTGTGAGGGCGCGTGTGGGCGAGAATCTGGCCATCTTCGGACCAGAGCATGATGTAGGCGACGGAGGGGTCGAGGCGGGCGGCGGCGGAAAGGTCGCCGAGGAGAGCGGTGTCGGGATCGGCGAGACTGGGGTTGGTGGCGGCGGGCACATGGTTTTGAAGCTGGTCGGTGATGAGGCCGGCGAGCGTGCTGGCCTGGGAAACGAGGTGGGCGTTGGTGGTGGCGCTGTAGGAGCGGGTGATGAGGAAGGCTCCGGCGGCGAGGGAGAGCGCGAGCCAGAGGGGTGCGAGGATGAGCGTCAGTGAACGGGGCATTCCGGCAGGATAAGCGATGCGGGCGTGGCGCGGGAGGGTTATTTGTCGAGGCGGGCCTTGTCGACGTGCTTCTGGCCGACCTGGGGCTCGGTGCCTTTGAGGAGGCGGGAGATGTTGGCGCGGTGGCGGAAGATGATGACGCCGGCGAAGAACCAGGCGATGGTGATCATGGGCAGGAGGTCGGCGGGCGCGAGTTCGGTGTGGAGGCCGGGGGGATTCTTCTGGCTGAGGATGGTGATGGTGCCGGCGAAGGCGGTGGCGGCGATGATCGAAGCGAGGGAGATGTAGCGGTAGACCATGAGGACGAAGATGAAGGTGAGTCCGCCGGCGATACCGCCGCAGGTGTAGAGGGGCCAGAAGCCGAGGGCGACGCCGAGGGAGGTGGCGACGCCCTTGCCGCCCTTGAATTTGAGCCAGATGGGGAAGTTGTGACCGAGGACGCAGGCCGCGGCGGTGAGGAGGGG
>Ga0335069_10000295_pt1 | contig 86245 bp, 85 predicted proteins | sample Lox_Sample_11_FD_206714 | JGI IMG/M metagenome (GOLD analysis project Ga0335069, IMG submission 206714) | Soil microbial communities from Loxahatchee National Wildlife Refuge, Florida, United States - Lox_Sample_1.1 | ecosystem: Environmental > Terrestrial > Soil > Wetlands | place: USA... | reverse complement strand
CTGTCCGTGTTTCGTTATTATTCTGAACAACAGACGGGCTGGAATGCCCGTCCTTTAAAAGGATTCCATGCCTGTAAACACGCAAGTGCAAGTTGCCTGTGACGTGAAAGACCTGGCGCTGGCCGATTTGGGAAAGCGCCGGACGGAGTGGGCTTTCCAGTCCATGCCGGTGCTACAGACCATTCGCAAGCAGTTCATCAAGACGCAGCCACTGGCCGGCCTGCGCATTTCCGCGTGCCTGCACGTGACTACGGAAACGGCGAACCTGATGATCACGCTCAAAGACGGCGGCGCCTCGGTGGTGCTGTGCGCTTCGAACCCGCTCTCGACGCAGGATGACGTGGCATCCACGCTCGTGCGCGACGCCGGCATTCCGGTATACGCGATCAAGGGCGAGAACAACGACGTCTACTATTCGCACATCACCGCCGCAGCGGACCACAAGCCGCATCTGACCATGGATGACGGCGCTGACCTGGTCCACATGCTGCACACCAAGCGGCAGGACTTACTGGCCGACGTGCTCGGGGGAACGGAAGAGACCACGACGGGCGTTATCCGGCTGCGCGCCATGGCCAAAGAAGGCGTGCTGCGCTATCCCATCGTGGCCGTGAACGATGCCTACACCAAGCACCTGTTCGATAACCGTTACGGCACGGGCCAAAGCACTCTCGACGGCATCATCCGCGCTACCAACGTGCTGTTGGCCGGGTTGAACGTGGTCGTGGCCGGCTACGGCTGGTGCGGGCGCGGCGTGGCGATGCGGGCGCGCGGTTTGGGCGCCAACGTGATCGTCACCGAAGTGGAACCCACCAAGGCGCTCGAAGCCCTGATGGATGGCTTCCGCGTCATGTCCATGGCGGAAGCGGCCGTCATCGGCGACGTTTTCGTGACCGTAACCGGCAACAAACACGTGATTGGCCGCGATCATTTCGACAAGCTCAAAAACGGCGCGATCCTTTCCAACTCCGGGCACTTCAACGTGGAGATCGATCTCGAAGCCCTCGGAAAGATAGCGTCATCCCGGCGGCAAACCCGCGAGTTCGTCGAGGAGTTTGCGCTGCGTGACGGGCGCCGCATCTATGTGCTTGGCGAAGGCCGCCTCATCAACCTGGCCGCCGCCGAAGGGCATCCGGCATCCGTGATGGACATGAGCTTCGCCAACCAGGCGCTCTCCGCCGAGTACATGGTGAAGAATCATGCCTCGCTCGAAAAGCGCGTCTATTCGGTACCCGAAGCGCTCGACAAGCAGGTCGCCAAGATGAAATTGGAAGCCATGAGCGTCAAAATCGACCGCCTCACCGTCGAGCAGGAGCACTACCTGGCGAGCTGGAGCGAAGGCACCTAGCCGGACGGATCCCGATTCAGTCATTCCTCGGACCCGCGCGTCTTCTGCAATAATTACGGACGCGAGGGTCCTCTATGGAGCGACGGCAGTTTCTCAAAACCGCAGCTCTGCTGGCGGCCGCGGATAGCCAACCTGCCCACGCCGACACACTGCAATCCCTGCAGCGCCCACTCGCTATCACGATGTGGGACTTCTCCTGGCTGGAGCGGCGGTGGCCCGGCGCTGGCTACGAAGACTGGGATGCAATTCTCGATGAGCTGAAACGGCGCGGATACGATGCCGTCCGCATAGACGCGTATCCGCACCTGGTCGCCGCCGCGCCGGGCCGCACCTGGGAACTCCTTCCCCGATGGAATCAGCAGGTCTGGGGCAGCCCGGCGAAGAACCGCGTGCGCGTCCAGCCAGAGCTGAACCAATTCATTCGCAAATGCGCCGACCGTGGCCTTCGCGTCGCGCTCTCCACCTGGTTTCGCCAGGATACCGATGATACGCGCATGAAGATTCGCACGCCCGAGGACCATGGCCGGGTCTGGAAAACTACGCTCGATAGCATCGCGGGCGACGGCCTGCTGAAGCATATCCTATATGTCGACCTCTGCAATGAGTTTCCGCTGCCGGATTGGGCGCCTTTCCTTCCGGCCAACACGGAGCGTGCCAACAAACAGGGCCAGGACTGGATGCGCGCGGCCATCGCCGTTGTGAGGCGCGCCTATCCTGATTTGGATTTCACCTTCTCCATCACCACAGAGTACGATGCGCTGAAGCAGCAGGACGTCTCCATGCTCGATTTCCTTGAAGCGCACGTGTGGATGACGCAGTGGACGAGCTTTTACGACGACGTTGGTTACAACTACGAGCGCTTTGACACCAAGGGCTTCGATAACCTGGTGGAGCGTGCGAAGAGAGTCTATTGGTCGAATCCGGACCATTGGAAGGCGGGGCTCATTAACGGAATCCAAACGATCGCCGCGTGGTCCCGTGCCACCCGGAAACCCCTTGTAACAACGGAGTGCTGGGCAGTGGTCGACTATAAGGACTGGCCGTTGCTTGACTGGGACTGGGTGAAGGAACTGTGTGAGCTAGGTGTGCATACGGCATCCGCGACCGGGCGCTGGGTGGCGATGGCAACCAGCAATTTTTGCGGACCGCAGTTCGCGGGCATGTGGCGCGATATCCCCTGGCACCGGCGCCTCACCGATGTCATTCACCAGGGCCCGGTGAATCTGGCCGGTTGACTCTCGCTTCTCATGCTCCGAGGTACGACGCGGAGCTTGGAGCGGATTGTATAGGAGCCATAGAAACTCCGGGGCGTAATAGGTAAGAAGTTCGATGAGCCGGAACAGCACAACCGATCCGTGACAGGATCCTGAGGGCCTCTCTAAGGGATGTGAGCCTGTGTGTCAGTGGATCGTTCAGAGAACGAAGCGCGTCGTTTTGCCGGCCCAGTTTCTCCGCGAGTACGGCTCCTTGCATCAAGAACTTCAGTCGCGTTTGCGCTGCGCGCTGCCAACCTCTCTCTTCGATCCCGGGGCGCTGTTCGAATAGAGCGCCGAAGCCGGACATACCGGCCGCTCCCATCACCTCTTCGAAGCTGATTTTCTCCAGTGGCTTACGCTGACATCGAGAGCGGTCTTTCATCCATCTCTTCCTGGAGGAGACTTGCCAGCTCCTGGGCGGCAATCTGGTAATCCTCCGCAGCTCTCGATGCTGGATCATAGTCCGCGAGAAACTGGCGCGCCCGGCAGGCTTTAGTCAGCGTGGCGTCCACACGGATCCCATGGATCACCGGGATGTGCAATCTCGCGGCTATCTCCACGAGCGATTCCATAACGATGCCGGTCATCTGCAAACGGCGATCCACCATGACGGGCAAAATCGCGACCGGCCGGATGTCCAGATGGAACGCCGCGTTCAGCAGGCGGCAGGTCTCCGCATTGGCCCCCACACCCTGGAGGCTGAGTGGGTCCATGGCCACGGGAATCAGCATTTGCCTGGCATAAACCAGAGCACAATTCTGTAGCATGCTGATGGACGGGGCGACATCGATCAGAACCGCATCGTATGCGTGCTCGACCTTCGAGAGCAGATTCTGCAAAACCATCTCGCGGCCCACAATTCCATACAGGATTTGCTCCGTCATGGCCGTTTCCCGGTTGCTGCACAGGATGTCGATGCGGGGATGGGCCTCGATTACGCACTCCGCAAATGGGTAATTGTGCACCACAAACTGATGCAGGTAATGGCGGGGCTTCAGACCAAGGACAGCTCCCAGCGAACCTTGCGGGTCGGTGTCAATCAGTAGCACGCGGAGTCCCTGGTCCGCAAAATAGCGTGCCAAGGTGTGAGTGGTGGTGGTCTTAGCAACACCGCCGCGCTGATTCGACATCACCAAGCGGATCATTGTGTGTCTCCTTTTTATGCACTGGGTTTTGGGAAGGATTGGGGGAGAGCTTTCTGCTCACCGGTGGGTTTGGTGCGAATCCGGAAACCGCTGCGCAACTTTGGAGGAGTCGGGGCACCCTCAAATCACACTGAGCACAATATATTGTGGTTACGATCTAGATTATGCCGTATGATGTATGATTAAAGACTAATATAGACCGGCTCAGGTGGTCAGTCAATAGAAAAGTTGAATGAATCCGGGCGAAATCAATGACCTACAGCAGAGGGCGTCCCCAAACCAGACGCTCCATCAGAACTTCCTGTTCGGCTCTAAACCAGTCGTCTTCGGGTGAGCCGATTGGCCTCCCACGAGCTTCCCAGTAGCGATAGGCGAGCTGAGCGATCTCTTCATGCGCCGAGGCAACGGACTCCGCTGCGTTAGGCACAGAATTTGCCGGTTGATCGGGTTCCCCGGTGGTAGGACTTACAGCCATCCTTGGCGCCGTCGACATGGTGGCGATCTCCTGTGCCCAAGTATAATTCAGGAGGCCTCGGTCCGCTTAGAAATTTGCCGGCGGACCAGCCATCCACCCAGCACACCGGCAAACGTCAGGAGACTCAACGCGGCGCCCGCATAGAACGTGACCGGTGCATACTCGAGCATGATCCGGCTCATGCCTGGCGGGAGCAGGATGCCGCGCAGCGCGCCATCGACTTTGTAGATCGCAACGGGTTTGCCGTTCAACGTAGCGCGCCAGCCAGGATAATACATCTCACTCAGAACCAGAAGTCCGGCACTTCCGGCATCAGCGTCTAGTGTCACTCGGTCGGCTTCATAGGAACGGAAGCGCACAGGCTCGTCTGTTTGCGGCGCCGGAGCGAGAGACTGCGGCAACGGCGTGTCGAGCACGGCAACTCGGCGTAGGTTAATGGTGGCATCGTCAAGGCGATGGAAGACGGCATCTGGGGAGGCCGCTACGGCCGCTTCGTGAACAATCCAGGCACGAGGGTACGCCCTGGGGTTCTCGTACACTTTCCAGTGCCCATCCTGATAAAGCGGCGCAAGTTCGGTAGCCGCGGCCGGCTTCACGAGATATCGCTCGTTTAACAAATCCTCGTGGTTCTCGAGCAAGCGTGAATAGCCCGTGAGCACGGTGCCGCCGCCGCCCGAAACACTCTGGATCCCATATGCATCACCAATGTTCGGCTCGGGAGCGACGGCCACCCGAACGCGCCCCAGATCGGTTCGCGACTTCAAAAAGCCAGCCACACCACGCAGGCTGATCATCTGCTCCAGTTGTTCGTTGGGCTTGGCGGGTCCCTCGATGTTGGATTCACCCCAGTTAAAGACGCTCAGGTCGAACAGAATGAACACAGCGACCAGAGCACGGAGTCCGGAATTGGCCTGATGCGCCGTAAGCAAACCGAACAGAGCACATGAAGCCAAAATCAATAGCAGTGAGTAAGCCGTCCAGATCTCTAGACGAAGCTGGCCAAAAATGGCCGGGGCGAACAGTGCGGCAGAGGCGGCAATGGCAACCCACTTGAGGATACGCCTGGCAGGGCTCCAGTCCGACCTCCCCTCGAGCAGAACGTCGACGCCACAGGCAGCCAGAATGGCGAGGGCGAAGACGGCGAGGTAGACGAACCGGCTGGCAGTCCGTACCACCCAGAGGTACGGAACGACGGCATACAGCACGCCATGAAGAGGCGAGAACTCGGTCAAAGAATATAGAAAGGCCAGCACCGCAAGGCCAGTCAAATAGCGTACCCAAATGGTGCTCCAACGCTTCCAGATGGCTGTCACCACGAGAAAGAAGGGAAGGACGCCGATGTAAATCGGCCAAGCCTCGCCGCCACCGATTTTGGCGTCAAAGCCCTCGGGGAATAAGGTCGAAACGATGGCTTGCGGCCACATTCCCGGGTGCAGGCGATGGTACGGGATCTTTTCACCAGCAGGGAACGCTCCGCCATCAATGTAACGCATGCTGAACTTCCCGTATTCATAGGAAGGCAGCAGTTGGATGGCGCCCGCTCCTCCGGCCACCGCGAGAACCGCAACCAGAATCAATATCAACCGGGACCATTGGGCTCGGCTGCGGACGGGCGCGCTCACACCGTAGTAGCCGACAGCGGTTATGACGACAATCCCCTGCATGATGGAGAAGTGGAGGCCACCGGTGAGGATGGACATTCCGAGGCACAGTCCACTGAGGGAGGCGTTGAGGACGGCGGTGCGGGCGTGTTCCGCTCTCAGTGCGCGTATCAGAAAAAAACAGATTGCCGGAAGCCAGATGCCGGCTTCCACAAAGGGCAGCCAGATCATTCTCACCAACATAGTGCTCAGCGAAAAACAGCAGGCTCCGACATATGCCGCGAAACGGCTCATGCCAAGCTCACGAATGAGAGCGAAAGTGAAGCACGCGCACAAAAAGTGAGCCAGGATGAAGGTCTCGTTGTAGAGCCGCGGTGAGAAGAGGCCGTTGTTATTGAACGGAACCAGCAAGAACACGAGATGCAGGGGATAGAAAGCAGATGGAAGCATTTCAGCAGCAAAGGGGCGCCCGCAGAAGGCATAAGGATCCCAAAGAGGGATATGTCCCTGGCGGATGGAACTGACCCAGAAATGCAGCCAACTGTAGTTGTAATTAACGGCTTCCGATCCGATGATTCTGGTGAATTGGTTCGTCAGCAGCGTCTTCCAAAAGAAAAGAGCGATCGTGAGCGCTAGCAGACCAAGATATTTGGCAGTTGACCGGCTCATCGAGGCTCATCGACATTCTACGTCTTTGCCGGATGGACTTCGGCGATCGTTCCCACAGATCGCGGCCGCGGTGCCTCGGTTGTCTAGGTTGGTGGCGGGGCCGGGCACGCCCGGAAATGTCCGGCCCTTGCGAGGCGCGCGGTGCGGAGCGAAAATGCCACTCGCCCTGGCCGGCGCTGTCGCAGTGACTGGGACGCTCCAAATGGAGGGCGCCCGTGTCCCGCCGTAAGAGCGCTGGCCGCTTCAGGCGCGGCGTTTTCGCGATCCCCAGACGGCCGCTAGAATGGCGATGCCGAGCATCGCGATCGAGGACGGCTCGGGAACGGGGGCCGCTCCAACGATCCCGGCGGCGCTTGAGTCAATGTCCCTGACAAAACTGGTGTCACCGTTGGACAAATCCAGCGTGTAGAGTTGATTAACTTGCCCGGTCGGGGTTGGCGTCACGTGGAAAGCATAGAACGTGCCATCCACGTCAACCGACGCGCTCAGGTTCAACATGGTCGGGCCGATACGAGTTGCGACTCCCGTCGTAGGATCGATTTGCCAGAGACTCGGCGGAACCACATCGGTCTCCGACAATGTCGCGGGATCCAGCGTGAACGCATCGAACGTCGCATACAGCGTGTTTCCTACGCCGTAGAGGCTTTCGTCGAAAAGATTGATGGTGCCGTCAGGATTCATCGTAAACGGGTACGCTGGGTCGGCTGGGATACCGGTCGGCCCCAACAGTGTCGCGGCTCCTGTCGATGGGTTGACCGTGTACAGATTGTTGCTGAGATCGGTCAAATACAGTTTGCCGCCCACTTCGGCCAGGTCTGCGCCAAACGCTCCAATGCCCGTGGAGCCGACAATTGTGGTTGCACCGGTTCCCGGGTTGATAGAGACTAGGTTCCCGTTCGCAACGTCCAGGCTGAAGAGCTGGCCGTTCGGTGCAGGCACAAGGTTGCTGACCGGATCCGGCGTACCGGGTCCGATGGGTTGGAATGAGCCCGTCGTCAGGTCAACGGTGCCGAATTGCTGGAAGATGGTAACGGCATAAACGTCCGAGTCCGCGCTTGCGATGGCTGCGAATGAACCAAGCGCCAGCAAAACGATGGCGATTTGTCGAGTGCGCATGTCTTGTAACACCTCCGTTGGTGAATAACGGCCAACGATACAGCGGCAGGGCGCTCGCATCCGATTAATCGCCGGTCAATTCCAGGTCAACTTCACCTCACCGGCCAAGCCATTGATAGCTCGATAGATCTCGCGATGCCTTCAGCCGGAGCTCCATAGTAGACTGGGACCCTGCGATGGCGACTCAGCCTCAGTCCCCGGCTCGCGTGGCCTTTGGGCCGTTCGAGGCGAACGTCTCAACCGGTGAGCTGTTCAAACACGGCGTGCGCATCCGGCTCCCTGGCCAACCTTTTCAAATTCTCCTGCGGCTGCTCGACCATCCCGGCACAGTAGTCACCCGGGAGCAATTGCGCAATCAGATCTGGGGCGGCGAGACGTTCGTCGATTTCGAGCACAGCCTCAACGTGGCGATGAACAAGCTGCGAAGGGCGCTCGGTGACTCGGCCGAGAATCCACGATACATCGAAACCGTTCCGGGGCGAGGCTATCGGTTCATCGGTGCGATTCAATGGCTTAGCGGGGCCGACGCCGAACCGGAAATCACGCCCCTGCCGACATTGGTCGAACCCGCCATCGCTTCAAAAGGAACCCGTTGGAGCACGGTGGCGGTAGCCGTAGGGCTGGTGGCGATCATGGCCGGAGTTTGGGGGCTCTTAAATCCCCGAAATGCCATACCGGAAGTGCGCGTGCAGCAACTCACCACCAACGCCGCCGAAAATCCAATTTGGCACGCGGTGATTTCTCCGGACGGCAAGTACCTGGCATACGGTGACCTGGCGGGAATCCAAGTGCGGCTGGTCGCAACCGGCGAGACGCACCTTCTCCCCAAGCCGCAACTGTTGCGCGCGGGCGATGCCTGGTTTCCGGCCGCCTGGTCTCCCGATGGGACGCGCATTTTCGCGACTTCGATCACCGCGAAAGCCGTTACAGCCTGGAGAGTTTCCGCCATTGGCGGCGCGGCTACCGCCGTGCGAGACAACGCGGCGGTTCAGTCCATTTCGCCGGATGGGTCACTGGTGGCTTTTGTTACCAGCACTCACATGGGCAGCACGGAGAATGAAATCAACCGGCGCCTCGTATGGAACAGCGAGATCTGGACGATGGGACCGGATGGGGAAAACGCCCGAAAAGCCGTGTTGGGTGACGACCTGACTTACTTCGGGTCCGTGCGCTGGTCGCCCGATGGCAAGCGAATCGCCTACCAGAAATACCGTGTGGCAGACGGCGAATCGGTAGACTACACGATCGAAACGTCTGACCGAAGCGGTGGCGCGCCGGCCGTTGTCTTCTCTACGCAGCACTACTCCGGGCCGTCGCTCGACCATATTTTTCCGGAGGATTTCTGCTGGCTCCGCGACGGCCGGATCGTCTATGCCGTCCGCGAAGATCCGCCGAACAGCCGCGACAGTAACCTGTGGGAAATCTTTGTGGATACGCAAAGTGGCGCGCCGCGCAGCCGGCCGCGACGAATCACCAGGCTGACCGGTTTCCACATGGAAGGCCTGAGCGCGGCGGCGGACACGAAGCGGCTGTTGTTCGAGAGCAGCGTGGATCAGTCGCACGTTTATGTGGGGCAACTTGCGGCTGATGGAAGTTTGAGCAGCCCTCGGCGACTCACCGCGGATGAGCGTTACAACACTCCTTATGGGTGGACATCAGACAGCAAAGCGGTGATTTTCCGATCCGATCGCACCGGCACCTTCCGGTTGTACAAACAAGCTCTGGATCAGGATGTGCCGGAAATGATCCCGACCGGCGCCGGGAGCACTTCGTTCGGACGGACCAGCCCCGATTGGAATTGGCTGATCTACCCGGTGCTCTTTAACGCTGTGGGCGAATCGCGATTGATGCGTGTTCCTTTGGCCGGTGGCCCGCCGCAAGTCATCTTCGAAAGAACGAAGGTGCTGAATTTTAGCTGTTCTCATCGATCGTTGTGCGTCCTCGCCGAAGCCGGTGCTGACGGCAAAGACTATGTTTTTTCCAGCTTCGATCCGTCTGCAGCGCTGCGCCGGGTACTTTTCACGATGCCGCGAGAGCCTGAGAATTGGAACATTTCGCCCGACGGATCCCATATTGCAATTGTGGGAGATGACAGAGAGGGGCGCATCGAAATTCGATCCCTCAGCGGACAAATTGAGTCCAGAGTGGAAGCACAGGGTTGGCCTCATCCATTCAGTGTCGACTGGTCCGCCGATGGAAAATCGCTCTATGTATCCCATCCTGGCCTGATCGATGACCCTTCGGGTCCCATCGGCGCGACCGTGCTGCACGTCAATCTTGACGGCCGTGTGAAACCGTTGTGGGAAACGAGGGGAGGCCGTTACGCTTGGGCTATTCCGTCCCCGGACGGTAAATACCTGGCCATTCGTGGAGCCACCACAGGCCGGAACGCATGGCTGATCGACAATTTCTGATCCCAGTAACGTGCTTTAGCCACCGTTAACAAGTTGTAAATTCAGCATTTTCATTTAACAACCTCTTCGGGATGGAGTGGGGTCCATGCGAAGATTCGGATTAGAGACCCCGGATGGCCGGCCAAACAGCACCCTTAGAAAATCTCGTCATTTGCCCAGTCCGCATGCAGCCGCACTCAGTCTGGGATTCGGTGCAACGCGTCTGCGATATCGCCTTAATCCTGCTTTCTTTACCGGTTTGGGCGCCGTTACTGTTAGGAATGCTGGCGGTGAAAATGGTTCTGGACGGCCGGCCCGTGCTGTTCCGTCATGTGCGGCTGGGAAAAGGCGGGGAACCGTTTGTGCTGTATAAGATCCGGACGACGCCGGTGGATTTCGAAGCCGGCCCTGGCGATTGGAGCAGCGAAAGCTATCCTCCGCGTACGCGTTTCGGAAGCTGGTTGCGGCGCTTGGACATCGACGAACTGCCGCAGTTATGGAATGTGCTGAAAGGCGAGATGTCGCTGGTGGGGCCGCGGCCGGAAATGCCGGCTCATGCACGGAGATTCAGCAGCGCGCTTCCGGAATATCCGCAGCGGCTTACGGTACGGCCTGGACTGACGGGGCTTGCGCAGGTACGCGGGTGGCGCGGCGACACCAGCATTCGCCACCGGCTGATTTCGGACCTGGAATACGCCAGCCGTCGCGGAGCGGCACTGTACTTCCACATTCTGGCGAAGACTGTGGCGGTGGAAGCGCGGCGCGCGGCTGAGTCAGACTAGCGCTGGCTGAGGCCGCCATCCACGGCCATTATCTGGCCGGTGATGTAATTCGAAGCGTTTAGAAAATAGGAGACGGCACCGGCGATCTCGTCAGCGGTGCCGGGGCGGCCCGCGGGAGTGGCGCGGACCATCGACTCGGCTTCGGAATCGAGTGCGCCGAAAGGGATCACACCGGGAGCCACGGAATTCACAGTGATTTCAGGTGCAAAAGCTTTCGAGAGAGCACGCGTGAGCATGATGACGCCGGCTTTTGAAGCGCAATAGTGGGCGTGATCAGCCCACGGCCGGATGCCGCCGAGTGAACTGATGTTCACGATGCGGCCGCCGCCCGATTTCTTCATCAGGCGCGCGCCGTGCTGGCAGCAGAAGAATACGGCTTTCAAATTCACGGAGTGGATGAAATCCCAATCGGCTTCGGTGATGTCGAGCGGGTCGATGGTGGTGAAGCGGGCGGCGTTGTTGACCAGGCCGTCGAGGCGGCCGAAATGGTGATCGACTTCCTCGAACAGATGCGCGATTTCAGTGACGCTCTCGAGATTGGCGCGGAACAACGGCGCATTGCCGCACTCCTTGGCGGTTTCGCGCGCTTCGTTCTCGGAGGAACTGTAGTGGATGGCGACACGCGCGCCTTCCCGCGCGAGATGCAGGGCAATGCCGCGGCCGATGCGCTTGGCGGCTCCGGTGACCAGAATCACTCTTCCCGAAAGATCAGATGGTTGGCTCGCCATGCACTTCGACCTCCTCGCGTGCTACGCCCTCAAGGGCGGTTTCCGGCAATCGTCCGGTGAAATTAGCCCAAGCCCAGAAAAACGCCGTGGTGGAACTGAGAGCACCAGCAATCGCGCCGATCAGGCGAGGGCTATAGTATTGCGAATACACACCGGCGGCGGTCATGGAAAGCATCATGACAGACCATTGCATGGATTCCATGGTCGAAAACACACGCCCGCGGTACTCGTTGGACACGCGTTTCAACAATTGCGACATGTTTAAGACGGAACTGACGGCGACCGCGGCGCGGGACATCGCGATGAAAACGAGGGCCACGAAGAAATTCTGCATCTGACTGAAGATGATGTAGGTGGCGCCGTGCAGGATATAGCAAATGGAAATGGTGAGTTTGTAACCTCGGAAACTGATGCGCTCTCCCAGCCAGTGGGCGAAAGCGCCGCCCACCAGCAGCCCGAGTCCGGCGCATCCCCAAACCTCGCCGATCCCGGCAGGTCCCCGCTTGAACACGATCTCGCCGAACAGGCTGAATAGTATCTGGGCCGCGCCGCCGCCGGTGGCCCAGCCAACACCGATGAGGGCAATGCCCAGAATGAGCGGATTGGCGCGCATGTAGCGGAGCCCCTCTTTATATTCGTGCCAGGGGCGCACGACTTCGGCTTCGGTGAGCGCGGATTTGCGCGGCTGGAATGCGTCGCCCGCGACGTGTAGCCGCGAGATACAAGCCGCTGAGAAGAGAAACGAGAGCGAATTCAGAACGAACGCCCACTCATAGTGGAACATGCTGACAGCGGTTCCAGCGGCGAAGGTACCGATGGTGATCGTGGTCCACTGCGTGGTTTGCGTGAGCGAGTTGGCGGTGTGCAATTCCTCACGCGTGGCGATGGTGGGCAGAATGGCGGAACGTCCGCTCGTGAAGAATGGCGATGCAAACATCAGCAGCGCACTGAAGAGATAGAGCATCCAGTTATCGCTGCGATTGATGGCCAGGATGAATCCGAGCGCGAGGACCGCGCGAATGAGGTCACTCGCGATCATGACATGCTTGCGATTCAGCCGATCAAGTAGGACGCCGGCGATGGGTCCGGCTGCGATGGCAGAGATAGCGCGGGCGAGCATGACGCCGCTCACTACGAGACCGGAGTTGGTCTGGTTCCTGGTATGGGCAATGGCGAGGCTGAAGACGGCGATGTTATTGAAATGATCGCCGATCTCGCTGACCACCTGGCCGCTCCACATGTAGCGGTAGTTGGAATTCCGGCGGAGGAGTTCGCGAAAGGAGGTCATCAGCCGCGTTCCGTGAGGTATACGCCGCCAAAGATGACGGTTCCGCTCGCGACCAGCGCTGTCGTGATGCGCTCGCCGAGAAACGCGACCGCCAACAAAGTCGCGATGACGGGTTCCAGATAGACAAACGCCGCTAGGCGCGAGGCGGAGACGCGCGTGAGGGCGTGATAGTAGATCAAATAGCAAACCACGGACGGGAAGGCCGCCATGTACAGGAGACTGCTCCAGCCCGCGACGGTGACGTGCGCGAATGGAAAGGCAGGCGCCTTCCAGAGGAGGATGGGAGATAGCAGAACAGCGCCGCCGATATACGCGAAGCCGTTCACAACAACGGTGCCGTACGTTTTGGTGGCCGTTTTGGCGTAAACGGCGAAGAACGAAAACAGAATGCCGGCAAGCAACGTGATGGCGTCACCAGCGAGCGTGGCTTGCGCGAGCGGCGCACCGGGCGCCGGCGACGCTTTGCCGGCCAGATAGGCGACACCCGAAAGCGCGAGCGCCATGCCGAGGATTTTGCGCCCGGTGATGCGTTCCAATCCAATTCTGGCGGCGATGAGCAGCACGAAGATCGGACAGGCTCCGAGGATCCAGGCGGAATGCGCGGAGCTGGTGCGGTTCAGTCCGTAGATGAACAGGAGCTGATTCCCGACATTGCACACAGCCAGAAACACGAGCATCGACATATCGCCGCCTGGCCACCAGCGCTTGCCGGCCGCGCGAGTTACCTGCCAGTAAGCGGGGGCGAGAAAAATACCGGCGAGGCCAATGCGCAAAGCACCGAGCAAGAGAGGTGGAAACTCGCGCAGAGCAACCTTGCCGATGATGAAATTCGCCGACCACAGAAACGTCATCACCGAAATGAGAATGTAGAGGACGACGTGCCCGTTCAACCGGCAGGCACCTCGCGCACGGTGACCTGGCGCAGGAAGTCGTGATCGATCGCGTAGCCGAATCCGGGTTCGTCACGGGTTTCGATGGTGCCGCTCGCGGTGGTTTCCACGGCCGGACAGATGATGTCGCGCTTCCAATAACGTTTGCTGGCGGAAACGTCGCCCGGCAGAATGAAATTGGGCAGCGTGGAAAGCGCGATGTTGTGCGCGCGGCCGATGCCTGCTTCGAGCATTCCCCCGCACCAGACCGGAATGCCGGCCACCTGCGCGACGTCGTGCACGCGTTTTGCCTCGCGAAAACCGCCGACACGCCCCAGCTTGATGTTGATGATGCCGCCGGCGCGCAGACGGATGGCCTGCTCGGCGTGGTGAGCCGAGCGAATGCACTCATCCAGACAGATGGACGTTTGCAACTTGGATTGCAACACGGCGTGATCGATGATGTCGTCGTGCGCCAGCGGCTGCTCGATCATCATGAGATAGAATTCGTCGAGCCGCCGGAGGTGATCCGCGTCCTGCAACGTATAGGCCGAATTCGCGTCCGCCATAAGCTTGATGGAAGGAAAGCGCTCACGCACCTGGCGAATGACGTCCACATCCCAACCGGGCTTGATCTTCATTTTGATGCGCTGATAACCGGCGGCGAGCTCGCGCTCGATTTTGTCGAGAAGCTGCGGAACCGAATCCTGAATCCCGATCGAGACGCCGCAGGGAATCTCGCGCCGGGCGCCGCCACCGATTTGCTGCCACAGGGGACGGTTGTTCAAACGTGCTTCCAAATCCCAGATCGCCACTTCGAGACCGCCGCGCGCCATGCGATGGCCGCGGATGTGTTCTGTGAGGGGGGCTACTTCATCCGCGCTGGAGAGATTTTTCCCGATGACGCGCGGCACGGCGTAATCGCGCAGAATCAGCCAAGCGGATTCGGTCCACTCCTCGTTGTAGAAAGGGTTTTCCCCGGCCGTGACTTCGCCCCAACCCGACGCACCGTCCCCGATTACTTCGACGAGAATAACGTCGCGCTCGTGCGTGCGCCCGAAGCTGGTTTCGAAGAAATGCACCAGCGGCATGCGGATCTGCCGCAGAACGACTCGTTCAATTTTCATTCCCACTTCCCGAACAGATAGGTGCCGGCCTCAGGCGATTTCTCCAGGCCCACGACGACGAGGCCGCGTGCGAAATACGCTTCGAATCGATCGCTGATCTCCTGCTGGATAACGCGGGCGCGCTTGGGATCTTCGCGGCGCAGGGTTCCGATGGCAGCGGGAACGGAAATTCGCTCGACCGTTTCGGGACGCGCGGCTGGCGGTCCTCCATTCAGTACAGCCTGAACGCGCGGGCTTTCAATCCACCATTCGGCGACACAGCGGTCTGTGGGAAGACTGCCGTGCAGATGGCTGGTGGTGGTGCCGTATTGATTGCGCACGTAGCGTCGCACGATGGCGCCCAGCCGCTCGATGTTCAAATAGGCGTTTTTTATTTCGAGCGGATCGAAAGTCCACTCAACGAGCTGAATGCCGCGCGCCATGGCGTCTTCCCGCTGCTTGAGTTTGAGCTGGCGCCCAACGCCTTTATCGCGATAGTCCGGTGTGACGCCCAACATGTGGCTGTGCAGGTAGGATTTGCCGCCGGCTTTGAGCCCTGGAATGGCGAGGCAGAAGCCGACCATGCGGTTGCCGTCATAAGCGCCGAACGCCTGGCCGCCCACCTTGGTGGCGACGATGAACAGGCGCACGGGGAGCAGTTCGATATCGTCGAAGCCCCAGATTTCTTTTTGCAGGCGCACCGCGTCTTCGAACTCGGGCTCGGTGGTGAGGGCGCGGACTGTAATGGGTCCGGCTGCGGCGGCGCTCACTTCTTTGCCTCCTGCCACAGCGCTTCCATTTCATCAATGGAACTTTCGCGCGTGGTTTTGCCGCGCTCGGCGAGTTTGTGCTCAACATATCCGAATCGCTGGCGGAACTTAGCGTTAGTCCTGCGAAGCGCCTGTTCCGGGTCGACCTTCACGAAACGGGCGAGATTCACCAGAACGAAGAGCATGTCGCCCAGCTCATCTTCCAGCTTTTCGTGGCCGCCCTCCTGACGCGCCTCTTCGAATTCCCGCAATTCTTCGTGCAGCTTATCGATAACCTGACCCGCATTTTGCCAATCAAAGCCGGTTTGCGCGGCACGCGAAGCAATCTGCTGCGCCTCCACCAGGGCAGGCAGTGAGCGCGGCACCGAACCAAGCAGCGTCTCATCCGAGTTTCCTTTGCTGCGCTTCTCTTCGGCTTTAATCTCGCTCCAACGCTTGCGGACGTCACCCTCGGTAACGGCAGTTTCGTCTCCGAAGATATGTGGATGGCGGCGAACGAGCTTCTGATTGATCGCATCCAGGGCATCGTCGATGCGGAACAGGTTTTCCTCGGCGGCCATCTGGGAGAAGAAAACGGCTTGCAGCATCAGATCGCCGAGCTCGTCGGCCAGCTCGGGCCAATTGCGGGCATCGATGGCGTTCATGACTTCATAAGTTTCTTCGAGCAGAAACGGCTTGATGGTGTCGAAGTTCTGCTCACGATCCCAAGGACAACCGCCGGGCGCACGCAGGCGGGCCATCAGGTCGACAAGCTGCTGAAATTTTTCACCGGCTGTCGGAGCGGACATCAGCGTCGGACGAAACGTAACGGGAGTAATCTTCAAATTTAACATAGGGATGGAAAACAGGTTAACAGCCAAGCTCCACACAAGACTGCACTAGGCTTGCGCACGCCTGCGCTAACGAGCGAGTGATAGAATTCGTGCCAAATGATACAAGTGCCCACTACCGAGGATTTCCAGCGTGGCTGTTCCACTTTCCAGGCTAAGGAGAAACGGGACGCGATGTACAAGACAGCAACCTTTCTCATAGATCATTTTTGGGGACAGGCTCCTGAGATCGCCGACAGCCTGGGGGTACTGCTACTCACCTGGAACCAGGCGTTCTACAGATATGGCGCCTTCGACTTCCATCTACTCGAAGAGGCGATCGCCGACAATCAGACCCAACTGGGTGCTTTTCGGGTCCGAGACATATTGAGCTACTCAACAGAAGAGGACGTTGCCATCAAACTGCTCTTTAACCGATTCATGGTGGCTCTGCAGATCTGTGAAGGCGCTAAGAAGGGAACGCAAAGTCCAGTTTCCGCGGCGAAGACGCTTCACTTGCTCGCCCCTCGATTCTTTCCGCTCTGGGACCTCAAGATTGCAAATGCGTATGGGTGCCGGTATGCGCATAACCCATCTGATCAGTATGTTCGTTTCATTGGCAAGACAAAGGGGCTCGCAGAGCGCCTGGCAGAAGCGGCGCAAGTCTTCGGGAGTGGCAAAAGTCTGCTGAAGCTTATCGACGAGTACAACTATGCGAAGTACACGAAAGGTTGGGTCTTGTGAGCTACCTATCGCTTGCCGGCCTGCGTGAACGAGCAGCCCGGAGACGATTCCCGAATTTCCTAAGGCGACCGCGTGCGCCTGGCAGCGCGTGCCTCGCAAGAGTCTGGAATCGAACTCAATAGCGGGACTTACGGTGCACTCGGATTGAAATCCGCAGGTGTCCCGCAAACGGCGCGGTACCCCCACGCTACAGGAAGGCGCTCGGACATAAGGCCAGCCCGGGCGCGATTGTCGAGTGGCGTAGCAACCAAAGGGATAATGCATCGCCATTACGGTGCATGCCCACGCGGTCTTGATAAAATATAGAGTCGAGATGAGTGAAGTAGAAAACCCGGCCTCGCAGCCGGAGTCCCCGCAATCAGAGACGGAACAGCACATACCGCTGCCTCCGGCGTCATTTGAGTTCCTTGCCCTGTCAATACGCACGCAGGCGGAGGTGCAGTTAGGTCTAATTCATTTTGGCCCGGAAAGCGAACGGCCGAAGCCGGATTTGGACCTTGCGCGGCACAGCATCGACCTTCTGGGCGTGCTGCAGGAAAAGACCAAGGGGAATCTCTCGCTGGAAGAACAGCGTCTGCTGGAGAATTCGCTGACAGAATTGCGCTTCCGTTTTGTGCAGGCCCTCGAAGAAAGCAAGAAGAGCTGAATGGGCGCGGCGGGCCCAGTGAAGATCACGGTGCTTGGGTCCGGCACCAGCGTGGGCGTTCCGACGCCAGGTTGCGATTGCGCAGTGTGCCGGTCGACCGATCCGCGCGACAACCGGCTGCGCCCCTCGGTGTTACTGCAATACGGCGGCCACAACATAGTGATCGACACGACCCCAGATTTCCGGACCCAGGTTTTGAGGGCCAAGCTCAACCGGCTGGATGCGGTGCTGCTGACGCACTCGCATGCGGACCACATCATGGGGCTCGACGACGTGCGGCCGTTCAATTTCCGGCAGCAGGCGCGCATTCCGATTTTTGCGTCCGCAGAAACCCTGACTGCGCTGCAGCGCGTGTTCCAATATATTTTCCATGGGAGCGAGCAGCAAACCCCGGTGCCTCAGCTCGAGATTCACACAATCAACGGGGCGACCTTTGATTTGTTCGGCCGTGATTTCACGCCGGTGCGCCTGCTGCACGGGCGCAACTCGATCTATGGGTTCCGTTTCGGACGCGCCGCGTATCTGACCGATCACAGCGAGATTCCTCCGGAATCGATGGAGCAGTTGCGCGGCCTGGACGTGCTGTTTCTGGACGCGTTGCGACACCGGCCGCACCCCACGCATTCGACGGTCGAACATTCCCTGCGCACGGTTGAACAACTAGCGCCGCGGCGCGCGTTCTTCACGCACATCTGTCACGATTTATCGCACCAGGAGACCGAAGACGGACTGCCCGGTAACATCCGGCTGGCCTATGATGGCCTCGAGATTACTGTGGAGGACGGCGATTGATGAGGGCGCCGTTTCGCCTGTACCAGAGCCTGGACGAGGCGCCCGCCGACTTCGGCCCGTCGGCTCTGACCATTGGCAATTTCGATGGCGTGCACATCGGCCATCAGCGCATTCTGAAACGTGTCCGCGAGATTGCCGAAGAAAATAACTGGAAGGCTTCGGTTTTGACGTTCGATCCGCATCCGGCGCGCGTGGTGGCGCCCGATCGCGCACCGCGGTTGATGACCACCATCGAGCAACGTGCCTGTCTAATGCGCGAAGAAGGAATCGAGCAGGTCTTGATTCTGCCGTTTACGGCTGAAGTGGCACGCCTGACGGCCGAAGCATTCGTGGAAAAGATTCTGGTAGCGGCATTGGGAGCGCGGGCGGTAGTGGTTGGAGACAATTTCCGCTTCGGGAACAAGAAGAGCGGGGACACGAGGCTGCTGAAGACACTGGGCGAGCGCTTGGGATTCTTTACGGAGATCGTGCCGGCAGTTTCCTGCCGAGGCATGCTGGTTTCCAGCAGCGCACTGCGCCGGGTGGTGGAAGCAGGCAACGTGGCGCGCGCCGGCCGGCTGCTGTTGCGGCCCTATGCACTGGAAGGCGAAGTGGTGGAAGGCCGCGGAGTGGGCTCAAAGAAAACCGTGCCGACGCTGAACCTGGCGCCGCGGTCTGAACTCCATCCAAAGGTGGGAGTGTATGTGACGCGCACCGTGGATCTGGACGACGGCCGGAGTTGGGAATCCGTAACGAACGTTGGTTACCGGCCCACGTTCGGAAATGACGATCGGCTTTCGATCGAAACGTTTCTGCTCAGTCCGCTAGAAGGGGAAACGCCGCGCTCCATTCGGGTGGAGTTTTTGCGACGGTTACGGGACGAGCGGAAATTCGAGAGTCCCGAAGCTCTCAAGACACAGATATGGAATGATGTGACCCGCGCCCGGGCCTATTTTCGCCGGTCAGCCCAGTGGAAGCGGCAACCAGTTCTGGAATACGTAAAAGGAGACGCAAATGAGACTGTCAGAAGGTAAGACGCGACGCATGAAGGCGCTCGCGAACAACGCCGGGGTGATTGCCGCAGCCGCAATGGATCAGCGCGGAAGCTTGCAGAAGTCGCTCGCGGCCGCGCGCGGCATAGAGAAGAAACAAGTCACCGACGACATGATGAGCGAGTTCAAGGTTGCGGTGAGCAAGGTGCTGACACCGCACGCGAGCGCGATTCTGCTGGATCCCGAGTGGGGATTACCGGCCGCCAAAGCACGCGCCAAGAACGCGGGCCTGCTGCTGGCTTATGAGGCGAGCGGATATGACAATACGCAGCCCGGCCGGCTGCCGGATCTGCTGCCGCATGTTTCCGTGAAGCGCATCGTGGATTGGGGCGCGGATGCGGTGAAGATCCTGATCTATTACACGCCGTTCGATGACGCGAAGGTGAACGACATCAAGCATGCGTTCATCGAGCGTATTGGCGCCGAGTGCGTGACTTACGATATTCCGTTCTTCCTGGAGTTTGTGGGCTACGATCCGCAGGGTGGCGACGAAAAAGGGCCGGAATACGCCAAACGCAAACCAGAGATTGTGATCGGGAGCATGAAGGAATTCTCGAAACCGCAGTATTACGTGGATGTGCTGAAGGTGGAAGTGCCGATCAACGCGGAGTACGTCGAAGGATCGAGTGTTTTCAAGGGGCAGAAAGTCTATTCGCGCGCGGAGGCCCTGGATCATTTCCGCAAAGCCGCGGCGGTGGCTACGAAGCCGTTCATCTACTTGAGTGCCGGCGTGAGCAACGCGCAGTTCACCGAATCGCTGCACATGGCGGCCGAAGCGGGCACGGATTTCTCAGGCGTACTTTGCGGCCGCGCTACCTGGAAAGAGGGAATTCCGATTTACGCCAAGCAGGGCGTGAAAGCGCTCGAAGATTGGCTATCCAAGGATGGCGTGAAGAACATCAACGCGGTGAATGACGCGATTAAGGCCGCGAAACCTTGGTTTGCGAAAGTGGAAACGCCTGTATCGGCATAGAAGTCTCATCGGCTGGCCCGGGCGCCGAACTGATATCGGCGCCCGTCAATTTCCCTCGAGCGCATCAATATCGATGTAAGCGTCCGTTGACGCACGATCGTGGCGGCCGGTGGCGCGGATCTCCACTGTATGACGGCCGGGCGGCAGACCGCTGAACACCGAGCTCGCTTGCCACTCAATCTTCGAGCTGTAGAGATCGACGGTTCCGTTCGAGACGCCATCAATAGAAACGGCAGCAAAGCCGCGATTATAGGCCTTCGTATACCAGTAGCGCAGTTCCGTGCCCTCGAAGGCGAAGTGCGCTATCGCACCGGGATCGTTCGTATAAGTCAACGTGGAGCGGGAAGCCGGCTCGAATTCACCGCGCACCCAGTTGCCTGAGTAGGCGATGCTCCAGTTCGTGTCGTCGCACTTGGAGCATTTTGTCATCGGCTCGATATCCGGTTCACATGGTTCCTTCGCAAGAGTGGCATACACCCGTGTCCCATCCACTCGCAGTTTGCGCACGCAGAGTGACGCGCTTGCGGCCCCGGCGAGTGCGGTATTCGCGACGGCTGACTCCTGCTGGATGGGGTCAGCCAGAAACTGCTGGCGCGTGTAAAAAATCGTCACCGACGGCAACGGCTGGTCTCGAATACATCCCGCAATATCCTGAAACAAAGGCCGGTCCGCCCATTCCATATTCCACCGTGAAAAGTCACGCAATAGAAGAAAGCTCCGGTTCAGTTGGCTCACACGATAGATGTCGATCTCGGACGCGGCCGGGCAGTGCCCGACAAAGTGCCAATGCCAGTCGTGATAGTGAATAAAGAAATTGATGACGTTGAACTCGTCAACATAAATGGCTGCAGGCGACGGAAAATCGCGGCGAAAACGGTTCATTTGGGCGGTGCCCAGTTCGGTAGGTACTTTCGGATATTGTGCGAATGCAAAGGACCACGCCGCAATCGTAACGGCACTGACGGATAGCCACAAAGCGACCGATAGCCTGGGGCTGAGCGCCGCTGCAATGCGGTCGAGCAGAACGCACCAGCAAAGAGCAGCGAAAGGAAATAGGAAGAACTGCTGACGCAGTTCCCCACCATACGGGTACTTACCAAGTACACCTCCAGCCACCATAGCCGAGAAGAGAAGGGCGCTCACTGAGACCGTTGCCGCAGCTCTGACATTCTGGAAGTGAGTGAGCCGCCGGATGCAATAAAGCAGTGAGGCAGCGGCAAGAATTAGAATCACGAAGACGAAGTAGAAGGCGTTGCCGTCAGCTATGGGCAGGGGAGAAAACCAGTTCAACAGTTGATTACTGTTCCGAATCAAGAACTCCCACAGGGACTCATGGGCGGGATCGAAATAGTAACTGTGGAGATGTTCGGCGACTACGGCGTGGGACTGGCCATGGGTGAAGAAGACGCATGCCAGGGCAGCGGCAATGGCACCGAAGGTGACTGCATCCTGTGCCAGATGCTTCCGGCGGTTTCGGCGGAATAGCGTCAGGTCGAAAAGAATCGCGGTCGCCGCGCAGGCGCCGATGTAGAGGAATGCGCCATAGTGCGAATAGCCAGCGAGTATCGAGAACAATGCAAACAGGGCTCGCGATTTCGCCGGCACGCCGCCGGGCCCATCGAGCAAATCGAGAAAGTAATAGAACGATAGAAGGATGAAAAACACACTCAGCATGTAGGAGCGCACTTCGCACGAGATGATGATTGATGGCAGGGCCACGCCGTAGGCCAGCGCCGCGAAAACCGGCGTGCAGCGATGAAATGAAAGCCGCTCGCTGATCTTTCCCGTGACAAACACAGCGGCGATTCCTGTAAAGAGCGAAATGGCGCGATACACCAGAGGCGTGTGGCCGAACCAGATCGCAACTTTCAGCAAAAGATAGAACAACGGCGGATGAAAGTTGGTTTGATACTCCTTGTAGAACTGGTGCCAGTCATCCTGCGACGCAATGAACACGTGCCAATAACCGTCGTAGTGGATGAACTGAGTAGCGCCAAGATAAAGCCGCGGAACAGCGGCGACCAATGAGACGGCAAGTAGCCACCAATTGCTGGTCGCGTACCGCGATGGCATCACGCCTCCGTGGCTTGCGCTGGCGTAAAGGTGACTCCCTCCCAACGTGCCACGACCGCCGATGCCAAGCAGTTGCCCAGGACGTTGACAGACGTGCGCGCCATATCGAGAATGGCATCGACTCCCAGCAGCACGGCGACTCCTTCCATCGGCAGATGAAAGGTTGAAAGCGCGCCGGCCAGCAGCACCAGGGCCTGGCGCGGGACACCGGCCACGCCCTTGGTTGTCAGCATCAACATCAGGATCATGAGAAGCTGCTGGCCCAGCGATAAATGGATGCCGGCCGCCTGCGCGACGAAGACCGATGCAAGCGATAAATAAAGCGTCGATCCATCCGCGTTGAAGCTGTAGCCAGTGGGAATCACAAAGGCCACGATGTGCGGCGGCACGCCAAATCGTTCCATGTTTTCGAGCGCGAGCGGCAGAGCAGCTTCGCTCGACGCGGTCGAGAAGGCAATCAGAAATGGCTCGCGCACCGCACGATAGAAAGCACCAGCGGGAAGGCGAGACAGCATCACGATGGACCCGAGGACCACCGTCACGAAAATGAACTGCGCCGCGTACATCGTGAGTACCAGCTTGCCCAACCCGAGCAATACGCCGGAGCCCTTGCTGGCCACTGTGACCGCGATGGCGGCCGCTACGCCGAAAGGTGCCAGGTACATGACATAGCTGGTATAGCGAAACATCACCTGCGCGAGCGATTCGCAGAACGCGACCACAGGTTTCGCTTTGGCGCCAATGGCCGCGCATGCCGCCCCGAACAGGAACGAGAACACCACGATCTCGAGCACATCGCCACGCGCCATGGCGTCAATGATGCTGGAGGGAAATACGTGCTCGACAATTGTTCCAGCGCTCTGCTGATTCTGCGGGAGACCAGTCTCCACCCCGGCCGTTAGCGTCATGCCGGCGCCCGGCCGCACCAGGTTGACCGCCGCCAGCCCCAGGAACAGCGCCACCGTGGTGACCGCTTCAAAGTAGATGATGGCCTTCAGGCCGATGCGGCCCATGCGCTTCAGGTCACCCGATCCCGCAATACCGTAGACCAGCGTTCCAAAAATCAGAGGGGCGATGATGGAGCGGATGAGCCGCAGAAAAATGTTACTGACTGGTGAAAGGCGAACCGCGAACGCGGGCGCTGCGACGCCCAGCGTGATTCCCGCCGCCATTCCAATGAAGATCCACGCGGTGAGCGAGAGCCGCTTCACCGTTCTCCCCATTTGAGTTTTTGGCGCAGCACGTCGAAGAAAAGCATGTTTGGCGGGCGGACAAGCATCAGCGTGTGCTGCGAACTGCGGCAGATGATCTGGTCGTCTTTCTGGAGCGGCTCACCGATCTGGCCGTCGATAGTGAGAAATGCCGAGTCGCCCTCCGCCTGACAAATGATGCGGATCACGCTCGAATCGGGCACGATCACTGGGCGGTTGGTAAGCATGTGCGGGCAAATCGGCGTCAGGCAGAGGGAGGCAACGGAAGGGAAAATGATGGGGCCGCCCGCGGAAAGCGAGTACGCCGTCGAACCCGTCGGAGTCGCCACGATGAGGCCATCAGCTTTATAGCGGCAAACAAACATCTGGTCGACGTGGACGTCCAGATCGATCATGCGTGCGATCGCAGATTTGGTGATCACCACGTCGTTGAGAGCTTCGTATTCGCCGACTACGTTCCCCTCACGGACGAGTTGGCCATGCAGCAGCTTGCGCTTGCCAATGCGATGTTCGCCGCGGAAGGCCCGCTCCAGGTCGGGAAAGAGCGAGTCGACCGTAATTGCGGTGAGGAAACCGAGACCGCCGAGATTCACCGGAAACAGCGGTACTTGCCTGCCTCCAATGGCTCGCGCGGCGGAAAGCAGGGTGCCGTCACCGCCGAGCACAATCACGAGATCCGCGCCCACAGGGATTTCCGTGCGTGATATCGCTCCGCCGGTGCCGGCATACACGGCGGTTTCTTCGTCATACCGGATGATGATTCCGCGCTCGCGGAGCCAGGCCATCAGTTTCGGAACCAGCTCAGCGGCAGCCGGCACACCGGGCTTCGAAACGATGCCGACCGCTTTAATGTCGGGCATAAAGCAGGAATTCCTTGTTTCCTTCGGCGCCGAGAATAGGGCTAACCATCATACTCGTTTCGAAGCCCAGGTTCTTCACCGCACCCTCGACGCGCGCGCAAGCTTCGCGGTGCAGCTCCTGGTCGCGCACGATGCCGCCTTTTCCCACGCTTCCCTTTCCCACTTCAAACTGCGGCTTGACGAGTATAGCCATCCGGCCATCGGAGCGCAAAAGCGCCACAACAGCCGGCAAGATCAGAGTCACCGAGATGAAGCTCACGTCGAATGTGGCTACGGTCACGAGTTCACCGATGTCGTCAAAACCCAAACGGCGCGCGTTGATTCCCTCATGCACAACCACTCGCGGATCGTTGCGCAGTTTCCAATCGAGCTGTCCGGCGCCGACATCGACGGCATGGACGCGCGAGGCACCGCGCTGCAACAGGCAGTCTGTAAACCCGCCTGTGGAAGAACCGATGTCGAGGCACACGCAGCCAGACACGTCGATGCCGAAACCTTCGAGCGCCGCTGCCAGCTTCACGCCGCCGCGGCTGACGTAGGGCGGCTTGCCGCTGACTTCGATGGCGCTGGCCGCGTCAATTGCGTGCCCCGGCTTCGATGCCTTTTGGCCGTCGACCGAAACTTCACCTGCCATAATCAGCGCCTGCGCCTTTTCACGGGATTCGGCCAGACCGCGCTCGACCAACAGCCGATCGAGCCGCTGCCTCATGATTTTCGTTGCACGATGAGATCGGCTAGTTCGCGCAACCGCTGGGCGCGTTCGCCGAAAATAACCAGCGCCTGGTGCGCGCACTCGCGCTCACGCTCTGCCATGCGATGCGATTCTTCCAAACCGTAAACGGCCGGAAAGGTGATCTTGTGCTGCTGCGCATCCTTGCCTGCGGTCTTGCCAAGGGCTTCGCTCGATTCTTCAACGTCGAGAATATCATCCACGATCTGAAACGCGAGACCGATGTGCTCACCGAAACGGGAGATGGCATCGAGCTGCCGCGCGTCCGCACCCGCATAGATGGCTCCCATGCGCACGCTGGCACGCAGCAGCGCACCAGTTTTGGCGCGATGGATGGATTCGAGCAACTGCGCGTCGGGCGGCTTACCCTCGCCTTCGAGATCCGCCACCTGGCCGCCGATCATGCCGCCCACCGTTCCCGCCGCCGTGGCCAGTTCCGCGATGACGCGCGTTTTCCGATCGTCGGCTACGCCGTCCATCTTCGCCAGCGTCTCGAACGCCAGCGTGAGGAGCGCATCACCGGTGAGGATGGCCATGGCCTCGCCGAAAACTTTGTGCGACGTCAGCTTTCCGCGGCGGTAATCGTCGTTATCGAGCGCGGGCAGATCGTCGTGAATCAGCGAATAGGTATGGATGAACTCGAGCGAACATGCCGCCGTCTCGATCCCGCGTGGCGCATCGCTAATGGCATGCGCGGCTTCCAGGCATAGCACCGGCCGGACGCGTTTGCCGCCCGCGAACAGGCTGTAGCGCATGGCGCGATGCAGCATCTCCGGCGAAACGGTTTCGCTGGGAACCAGCCGGTCAAGTTCGCGGTCAATAAGTTGCTGCTGCCGCGCCAGGTGCTCGCTGAAGGTCATGCTTTGTCGAGGCGGAACGGCTCGGCCTGCATTTTGCCGTCTTTGCGGATGAGCATTTCCACGCGCGTTTCCGCGTTTTCGAGCTGCTTGCGGCAAGCCTCACTGAGCGCCATGCCCTTCTCGAACAACTCGAGCGAGCGCTCAAGCGCAAGGTCACCGGCCTCCAGTTCCTTGACGACTTTTTCCAATTCGTCGAGCGAAGCTTCAAAGCTTTCCGCAGGCTGGGCGGGATCGTCAGGCATCAAGGGATATTCTAGCGTAGGGGTGGAGGAGAGGAAGCAGCGCGAGGAATACCTAGGAGCCAATTGCGCTGGGGAACGTTCGTGGTACAAGGTCCCGTAAGGCCACCTAATGGGCTAATGATGTACTCTGGCTGATATAGCCGAGCGCGAGGCTTTGGATGGAGTCGATGGACCACTGCAGATCAACTCCCGAACATGTGACGCTTTCGTTCGAAGAGTTCGCAAGATTCATCCGCGATTGGGCGGGAATCCCGACGCGGAAGCAGATTGCGCCCGACACGCTGTTTGAAGACAATCTCGGCATCACGGGCGATGATGGTTGTGAACTGCTGGAGGAAACGGAAAGACGCTTCGGTGTTTGTCTGTCGTCTCCAGAACGCGGTTACAGACAGACATTCGGCCTCGGCCCCAACGAGGTCCTATTCCACAGCGAGGGCTTCGGACCGGACCGGGCCGATGTCCTCAGTCTCTTTAGAGAAAGCAGCCATCCTCCGGTAGTCAGAAGGTTCAGCGTCGCAGATCTCTTCAACGCCGTAAAGAACGCACCAGCAAAGCACGAGCGCCGCGCGCCTACTCGCAAGTCCATTCTGGGCCTTGGCGAGTGAACGCGTGGTCGGTTGAGATCAACTGGCATTATCGGAGAGGGACTGTCGATGATCAAGGTCATCGCAAAACCTGATACCTACTTCACTCCCACCACCATCGAGTCCGGTCCGACCAAATGTTCCACTCTCATCTCGCGGAAACCTGCTTCCTTCATCCAGCCGACGCAATCCGCGCCGGTGTAGTCGAAGCCGCCGGGCGTCTCGATCAGCATGTTGAGGCTCATCAATAGGCCGAACGCATTCTGCGAACGGTCGTCATCGATGAGACATTCGTACACCACCACCGCTCCACCGGCTGGCACGGCTTCGAAGGCTTTCCTCAGGAGCATCTTCTTATCCTCGAGGTTCCAGTCGTGCAGGATGTGGCCCATCGTAATGACGTCGACCTTCGGCAGGGGGTCGTTGAAGAAATTACCGGGCGCGAAACGAAGGCGCGCTTCCAGCCCATTCTGTTGAATGTAATCCTCGAAGACCGGGCCCACTTCGGCCAGATCAAAACCGAAACCGGTCAGGTGCGGATTGTGAAGCGCGATCTGCACGGCCAAGTCGCCCTGCGCGGTTCCAACGTCGGCGAACGTCTTGTATTGGCTCCACGGCACCTTCTGCGCGATCGCCATATTCGCACCGCGGCTGATGCCGGTCATGGCGCCGAGAAATTCCTTGAGCCGGGCGGGATCCGCATAGAGCGCCTCGAACGGAGAAGGCCCTCCGTCGCGGGCTTCATTCTGTTGCCGGCCGGTGCGCAGCGCTTCGGTGAGAAGGTTCCAGTGTCCAAACAGACGGTGGTTGGCCATCTCCAGGATGCCGCCAATGTAGCTGGGCTTGCGCTTGTCGAGATACAAATCAGTGGCGGGCGTGTTCGAGTAGGTACCGTTCGAGCGCTGGAGGAAACCCAGGGCAACCAGAGCGTCGAAGAAGTCGCGGGCGGATCGCGGGTGCAGCCCCATTCTGCCGCTCAACGTCTCCAGGTCCTCAGCCTTCTTCGCCAGGTCGGTGAACACGCCGATTTCGACAGCGCTCAGCAGCACCTTCGAGGCCCAGAAGCCAAGGCCGACTTGCAGGATCTGGTCCGGCGCGGGTCTAGCGGTTTCGTCGGCTTGATGTGGCGTCATAGGCAGAACATTGTCGCACTTTCAAATCCGCGAGGCGGCCGGTGCCGCCACCCCCAACTTGTCCCCCGCCTCGCATAGGGCCTTCCAGGTCCCAGGCCCGATTGGGATACCGCTCTTTCGCCGCTCGTGTTCCATACGCCATTCAGGGTCGCCGGCCACGAGCACTTCGCTGTAGCCTTTCGCCGGGGGTGTCGTCTTCATGATGCGGATCAGGCGGTCCATGCGCGCGCGGAACTCATCGAGCGGCAGGAAACACCCGACGTCGATCGCGAGAAACATCTGGCTGACCCGAACCGGTTTGCCGCGGAATCGAATGCCGCCGAGTTCCGTGCTCATGGCGCCACCGCCAAGCACGGCACAGAGAATCTCGGCCATCATCGCGAGGCCGCTACCCTTATAGCCGCCCAGAGGCATCAGCAGCCCTTTGAGCGCCGTCTGCGTGTCCGTCGTGGGCACGCCCTCAGAATCCATCGCCCAGTTTGCGGGAATTTGCGCCTGCCCGTTGATGTTGGCTTTGAAAATCTTGCCCGCCGCCACCGTGGTGGTTGCCATATCGAGAAGCCACGGGCGCTCTTCGCCGCCAGGCACCGCCATACAGATCGGATTGGTTCCCAAGCGTCCTTCCCTGCCCTGCCACGGTGGAACCAGCGGTGAGGCATTACACATCACGATGCCAATTTGCCCAGCATCTGACATTTTCTGCGCCCAGAACGCGGCCGCGCCAAAGTGATTCGACTCGCGCGCCACCACCATGCCCATGCCCGACACCGCCGCGATCCGTACCGCATGTTCACAGCAGGTTTCGGCAATGGCTTGGCCGATGCCGTTCTGCCCATCGTAATGCAGGCACGATCCGCTCTCGGAAATCACTCGCCCGTCGGCGTGGACGTCCATATCGCCGAACTCGATCTGCTCCAGATAGTAGGGCAGCAATTGCAGGCCATGCGAATCCACACCGCGCAAGTTGGACGCCACGAGCGATTCGGCAACCAGTTGCGACTTGACCAACGGCACACCGACGGCATGGAGCAACCGCGTGGCAAAGAGCATGAGATCTTCGGCAGAAACCAGAACTTCAGAATCGGGCATGCGAACTCACCAGCTTATGACACTTCGCGGGTGCAGGGACGTCATGCTCATTGCGTCGGTGCGGTACAATAGAACATAAGGCTAGGGTAATGTTTTGTGAATTTCCCGACTATGACCTATCGTCCCGGGCTTTTCCACGAGAATCTGCAGGGTAACAGCCGAGGTGGACACACCTACATCACTCGGCGGCATCTCCCGAGGGCTTAATAGTCGGTATAATTCTCTTTCACCACCCCCGCGAAGAAAACAGGAGTTCCCCTCATGGAAGAAAAAGAACGCGCGCGTGCTTTGGAGCTGACGCTCGGCCAAATCGAGAAGCAGTTCGGCAAAGGCTCGATTCTGCGGCTGGGATCGAAGGAAGCCATCGTCCCGGTCTCGGTGATTTCGACGGGTTCCATTGCAGTCGATGCGGCGCTCGGTATCGGCGGCTTCCCGCGCGGGCGCGTCTGCGAGATTTACGGCCCGGAGTCGTCCGGCAAAACCACGATCGCGTTGCAGGTAGTCGCCCAAGCCCAAAAGGCCGGCGGCATGGCAGCGTTCATCGATGTCGAACACGCGCTCGATCCTATCTATGCGCGCAAGCTCGGCGTGGACGTGGATAACCTTCTCGTCTCGCAGCCCGATTACGGCGAGCAGGCACTTGAGATTACCGGCGCTTTGATCGCTTCCGGCTCGATCGACGTGCTGGTGGTCGATTCCGTCGCCGCTCTCGTTCCCAAGGCGGAACTCGATGGCGAGATGGGCGACAGCCACATGGGTGTGCAGGCGCGGCTGATGTCGCAAGCGCTGCGCAAGCTCACCGGCGTGGTTTCGAAATCCAAGACCTGCCTGATTTTCATCAACCAGATTCGCGAAAAGATCGGCGTGATGTTCGGCAATCCAGAAACCACAACCGGCGGACGCGCGCTCAAGTTCTACTCGTCCGTGCGTGTGGACATCCGGCGGATCGCGGCTATCAAGGATGGCGAAGCCGTCGTCGGCAATCGGACCAAAGTCAAGGTAGTGAAGAACAAGCTGGCGGCACCCTTCCGCGAGGCCGAGTTCGACATCATTTACGGCGAGGGCATTTCGCGCGAAGGCGACTTGATGGATATCGGCGTCGCACAGAATATGGTCGAGAAGAGCGGCTCGTGGTTCAGCTACAAGGGCGAGCGTATCGGCCAGGGGCGCGAAAACGCCAAGCAGTTCCTGAAGGACAACCCCGACATTCGCCAGCAGCTCGATACCGATGTGCGCAAGGCGCTGGGCCTGATCAAGCCCGAGCCGCCGGTAAACGGAGCCGCCCCGCCAGTCAAGACGGAATCACCGCAGACCGCGCGGCAAGCCCCGGCGACGGCTGCTACGCGAGGCCGCTAACGGTTTTTGGCTGAGAACATCTCTCGGCGGCTTCCACTTCCAGAGCATGGAAGAACGTGAACGCCGCAAGATTATCGACCAGACTCTGGTCCAGTTAGAAAAGCAGTTTGGCAAGGGCTCGATCCTTCGACTGGGATCCGGCGCGGTGGTGCCGGTTTCGGTCATCTCGACCGGGTCGATTTCGATCGATACGGCATTGGGCGTGGGCGGCGTTCCGCGCGGACGGGTGGTAGAAGTATTCGGGCCGGAATCGTCGGGCAAGACGACGATCGCGCTCCAGGTGGTCGCGGAAGCCCAGCGGGTGGGTGGTAGCGCAGCTTTTATCGATGCCGAGCATGCGCTCGATCCTGCTTATGCGCGCAAGCTGGGCGTGGACGTGGATAACCTTCTCGTCTCGCAGCCCGATTGCGGCGAACAGGCGCTAGAGATTGCCGCGGCGCTCGTAGCTTCGGGCGCCATCGATATTGTTGTAGTTGATTCCGTGGCGGCCCTCGTGCCCAAAGCTGAACTCGAAGGCGAGATGGGCGATAGCCATATGGGCTTGCAAGCTCGCCTCATGTCCCAGGCGCTGCGCAAGCTCACCGGCGCCGTCGCGAAAACCAATACCTGCCTCATCTTTATTAACCAGATCCGCGAGAAGATTGGCGTGATGTTTGGCAATCCCGAAACCACTACCGGCGGACGCGCGCTCAAGTTCTACTCGTCGGTACGTCTGGATATCCGCCGCATCGCCGCTATAAAGGACGGGGATAACGTGATCGGCAACCGCACTAGAGTAAAAGTAGTAAAGAACAAGGTTGCCTCACCGTTTCGCGAAGCCGAGTTCGATATCCTCTACGGTCAGGGAACATCACGCGAGGGTGATCTACTCGACACCGGCGTTACGCGCAACGTGGTCGAGAAGAGCGGCTCCTGGTTCAGTTATAAGGGCCAACGCATTGGACAGGGCCGTGATAGCGCGCGCCAGTTCCTCATCGACAATCCGGAAGTGCGCGGCAAAATCGACGCGGAATTGCGCTCCGTGCTCGGCCTGCTGGCCACGGGCGAAAACGGCTCCGCCAAGGCTGCGATCGCTTCGGTGCCCCAGAAATAGCGCTCCCACGCGCTGATCCGCGTGCGGACCGTAAAAAACACGTGAAAATAGGCCGTTTTTACGTGTTTTCTCTTTACATCGGCTTTCACCTTCCGTATCATTGAAACGATTTGTGGGATAGCAAGCGTGCGCATCCCAACGAGATCGTGTTCGATGTGTGAGTTCAAATCTGAGGAGGTTGAATGGCCAATCAACGAATGACGCAGACCCAGTTGGTCCGGTCGCTGGCGGAAGCTACGGAAGTCCCCAACAAAACCGCGCGAATGTTTCTGGATCACCTTGGCAGCCTGGCGATCGCTGAAGTAAAGAAGAACGGTGTATTCGTCGTGCCCGGGCTGGGTCGGCTGGTTCGGGTAGACCGGAAGGCAAGGATGGGCCGGAACCCGGCAACGGGCGAGGCAATCAAGATTCCGGCCAAGAAGGTCGTGAAGTTCCGGGTGGCAAAAGCGGCGAAAGATGCCATCGTGCCGCCCAAGAAGAAGTAACCGAAATCCGGCGTGCCAAAAAGAAAACCCCGCGATCCCTCGCGGGGTTTTCTTTTTTGATCTGCTGAAGCCGAGAGGAGATCCGCCCAACGTGCGGGCAGTTCTTCGAAGCCCTACGCCGGCTTCTTTTCTCCGACCTTTTCCTCTTCCGCCCGCTTATCGCCCTTTTCTTCTTCGGCTTTCAAAGCGGTTTTGAAATTGCGGATCCCTTCGCCTAAACCCTTTGCCACCTCAGGAATTTTCTTGCCGCCAAATAGCAATACGGCTACGCCCAGGATGACGAGAAGTTCAGGCATGCCAATGGAACGCATACGGCCTCCTTCTCACTGTTTATTGTAGGGATGGCTCTACATGGGCGTCAAGTTAGCCAGCCGCCCGGAACGTCGCGCTGCGGCGCCTCGTGCTCTTGCTTCTTTGCTATCCCCGCGCCAGCATGGAACAGAGCAAGCACCATGATCACCGAAATGCGTACCTACAAAACCAAACCGGGCCTGCGCACGGCGTTCCTGGAGACGTTCCGCTCCAAGTCCATCCCGGCGCACGATCAGATTGGGATGAAAATCCTCGGGCCATTCCTCTCCGTCGAAGATCCGGACACCTTCTTCTTCATGCGCGGATTCCCGGACCTAGCTTCGCGGGAACCGATGAAAACCAGGTTCTATGAAGGCGATCTCTGGAAAAACGAGTTGGAGAAGGTGTTGATGCCGATGCTGGAAAACTACGAGGCGGTCTTGGTCGATGATCCCAACGGCCTGATTCACTGGTGATGCGCCGGCCACTTCTCCAATAGAGTCTTCGCCTCAGGGTATTTCACTTCGGCATATTGCAGTTTCTCGCGCGCCTCGTCCGTCCATTTTCCTTCGTCCACCAACGCTGCTCCCAGCAGGTAATTCGATTTGAAAGAGAACCGGTGACGCTTCAATCCCAGGCGGGCAACCGTCTCCGCATCGGCATAGCGGTGCTGCGTGCAAAGCAAGCTGGCCAGATTCGTGAATGCCAGGATGTGCTCCGGGGCCGAATCCATCAGGTGCCGGAGCGTCTTTTCGGCTTCTTCAATGTTCCCGATAGCTTCCAACTCCAGCGCCAGGTTGTTCTCGGCCTCGTAATATTGTGGATCGATCGCCAGCGCGGCCCGAAAGCCGGCGATGGCCTCTTCGTGTTGGCCTTTCTTAGCCAGGTGTTCGGCCTTCCCCGCCGCCTTGCGCGCCGGCTTGGGCGGATCGTGAGCCGAAATCTCCGCTCCGAGCGTCGGGTCATCACCTGCTTCGCTCGACAACGACCTCCACGGCACGGAGGCCGCCTCCGCATTTGCCGCCGCTCCTTGCCGGTGGCCCATGTCCATCACGGTGTTGTATTCGCGAGTCGTTTGGGTGGGTATGCCCGGCGATGGCGCCGACCCTTGCGGGTACATCACACAGGGAAGAATCGCGATCCAAAAGATGACTGCGAGCAAGCTCCGCATAATTCCCTCCCGCGCGCAGAACCGATTACAGCTTAACACCGCCAGGCCGCGCGTAACACGCTATGATGTCTGCTTCGGAGAAAACATGAAACCTGTTCCCAGCGGCAAACAGCAGGCTCTTGTCAGCCGATTGATGAAGGCGTGCGGCGGCGCATACAGCCCCAAAACACGGCGGAAATACTACGTCACCGGCCCGCAATGGGCGGCGGCCTATCAGGGCCAGGCGCTGTTCCATGCCCCGACGCGCGAGGCGATCGGCTTCGAGGAAGTCATTCGTCAATACGCCAAGATCGGTATCGGCTATTGGACCACTCATGACACCGATGTGATTCCAACCGAAGCTATGGGCAAGGACGAGCAGTGGTCCATCGTCGACCGCATCGGCAAAAGCCTGAAGAAGCACGGGCTGAAGTGTTCCATGGTCACAACGGAGACATTCTTCCACGCCGTCTGGGCGGCGAGCCCCGCCGCCGAATCGCCGCAAGTGCGCGAATATGCCGCGTTCCGGGTGAAAAATACGGTGGAAGTCGGCCACGAGTTGGGCGCGCAATTTGCGGTCTATTGGCCTGGCTCGCTCGGCTACTACACGCAAGGCACCGTGGAGGAGACGGAAACGCTGAAATGGTATGCCCAGGCCCTCAATGCCGCCTGCGAGCACGATATTACCATCGCCAAGAAGAAAAACCGGCCCACTTTAAAGCATTGCCTGGAGGCCAAGCCCTTCGAGCCTCAAGCCGAGATCCTTCTTCCAACCAGCGACGCCATGCTGGCGTTCATCTTTTCCGGCGTGCTCACTCACCCGGAAATGGTTGGCTTGAACCCCGAATACCTGCATGAGCTGATGTGGGGTGGCGCGCCGCGAGCCGCCCTGGCCCGCGCACTGCTGGCGGGCAAGCTCTGGCACTTCGACATCAACGACGGCTACCGGCTCAAGCACGACGTCGATATCGCCGTCGGTCTGGTGAATCCCTTGGACTGGCTGAATGTGTTGGTCTTACTGCGCAGCCATAACTATAACGGCCCCTTCAATCTGGACTACAAACCGCCTCGAACCACGAGCAACAGCGGCGTATTTGCCGTTAGCTTTCCGACCGCTGTCGACCGGTTCATCACGCTCTGGGAAATGGCTGGCGACGTTTTAGCCGATCCGATCATCAAACAGGCTACGGATGCTTTGAAGGCAGGCGGCGAGACCGTCAACACCAGAGATGCCGAAGCAGTGACGGCGGCGCACCGGGAGCTTCTTAGCCTCCATGAACTGGTTGGCCACCGCATGTTCCAAATCCTCATCGGGGAACATCGGGGCCGTACCTATTCCGTGTAGCAATTGATACTGTTCCGGGCGTCAGAGAAAAATTACGAATTTTGGCACAACCTTTGCTAGTAACTTTGCGTCTGGTGAAGTGAGGAGGCGAAGGCAATGGTTAAGACCATTACGAGGCAACGGTTCAAAGGGCACGTGCATTGCCCGATCTGCACCCATACTGTCGGCGCCGATGTGGAACAAGTCGGCAAGAACGTACGAGTAATCCCTGGGCAGAAGTGCCCACGGTGTTCGTCCACGCTGGACGTGGCGGCGGTGCTCCAGATATTGGAAGCTGCCTGATTTTCTTTGCCGGTACTTGCAGGTAAGTACCGGATTGTAGTTAACTTGTTTTTTTGCGATAGTAAGAAAGCTTTTATGAGACGCAAGCCGCCAGCCAAGATCGTCGAGCCGATCGTTTCGCCTGAGATTCTCGAGCAGGCCAAGCGATCGATTTCGCCCGACAAAGCCAAGAGCGTTACCAAGTGCACGGTCTGTGGAGCCGACGTGACCGAAGGCGCTATGGAACAGCTCTGCTGGGTGTGCCGCCGTCTCAAAATCAGCGCCTGGCACGACATCGAACAGCAGATGCCCGCGCAGGAATAGCTACCCGGCCGAGCGTAGTCTAAGGGAGGAGTGTCGGGCGGATGACATCGTTTGCTGTCCGCTCGACATTAACTTGCGCCCAGCGGTGTCTAGCGGTTGGCTTCGATTGTCTGTGCCACGTCTTCCCACTCCGTCATCAAACCTTCCAAGTCTTTGCGGCGGGCCGCCAATAGCTCTGTGAGGTCGCGCGTTTCCTCCGCGCTCCGGAAGTTGGCTAAGGCGTGCTCGAAATCGGCAATCTCCACCTCAAGCCTTGTCACTTCGTCTTCTATGGCCCGGCGGCGTTCTTTCATCTGGCGAAGTTTGATCGGGTTGAGACGTCCGGTTCCGTCTCGTTTAGGCTGGGCTGGCGGATTGGGCTGAGGCGCTGGCGCAGCCGATGAGACTGGCTGCACTCCGGGCTCGGGCTCGGGCGCAACCGGGCCAGCGCCGGAACCACCCTCTTTGCGCCAAACGTAATCCTCGTAGTTTCCCGGAAATACGTGAACCGCACCCTCGCCCACCTCGAAAACACGCGTGGCGAGTTTGTCGATGAAGTACCTGTCGTGAGAAACAAACAATACCGTGCCCGAGAACTCCTTAAGGGCTTCGAGCAGGACGTCTTTAGCGCGCATGTCCAGGTGGTTCGTCGGCTCGTCGAGCAGCAGGAAATTGCCCGGCATCATGAGCATCCTCGCCAGTGCATAGCGATTCCGTTCACCGCCTGACAACACGCCGATCTGTTTGAACACATCATCCTCTGAGAACAGGAAACAACCCAGGATGCTGCGCAGTTCCGTGTTTGACGCTCGGGGCGCTATCGCCGAGAGATCGTCGATCATGCGGGCGGCCGGATCGAGCTCTTTGTACTGATCCTGCGCGAAGTAGTCCGGGAACACATTGTGACCCAGCGTGTACTCTCCCGCTGTTACCGGCTCGATCCCTGCCAGTACTTTGATGAGTGTCGACTTACCGGCGCCATTGATGCCAACGAGCGACACCCGATCGCCGCGCTCGATAACAAAATTTACATCCGAGAACACCCGCTTCTCGCCATAGCTCTTCGCGAGACCTTTGCACTCCGCCACGATGCGCCCGCTCGCCTTGGGCTGCGGGAAATGGAAATGAATGGTCTTCTCTTCCGGCGGCAGCTCGATGCGTTCAATCTTCTCCAGCTCTTTAATGCGGCTCTGCACCTGCTTGGCTTTGGTTGCCTGATAACGGAAGCGATTAATAAAGGTTTCGAGCTGGTGGATCTTATCCTGCTGGTTCTTGTATGCCGCTTCGAGTTGCGCGCGGCGCTCCGTCTTCTGCTGTTCGTAGCGCGAGAAATTGCCGGAGTAGAAGTGAACGCGTTTATTCCATAGCTCGGCGATGCGCTTCACCGTCACATCGAGAAAATAGCGGTCGTGCGAAACCAGCACGAATGCGTGCGGATACTCTCCGAGATAGCCCTCGAGCCAGTTGCGCGCTTCGAGATCCAGGTGGTTGGTCGGCTCGTCGAGCAGCAGCAGATTCGGCTTTTCCAGCAGCAGCTTGGCCAGCGCGATGCGCATTTGCCATCCGCCCGAGAATTCCTCCGTGCGCCGCTGCCAATCCTCACGCCCAAACCCGAGCCCCGAAAGCACCGCGCCCACCTGGGCTTCAATGGCGTAACCATCACGCGCGCGAAACTCGCTTTCCACGAGATGAAAACGTTCGGCTACCTGCGCGTATTCAGCGCCCGTATGGTCCAGTTCCGCCATCCGCCCCGCCAGGACTTGCTGTTCTTCTTCGAGCGCGCGCAGCCCGGCGAATACGGTCATGCATTCGGCGAAAACAGAGCGGCCGGAGAGCGACAGCCCGTCCTGTGGCAGGTAGCCGAGCGTGACACCCTTCATGACGGTTTTCGTGCCGCCTTCGAGCGAATCGATGCCCGCCAGGATTTTCAGCAGTGTGGATTTGCCGGTTCCGTTCGCGCCCACAATGCCGGTGCGCTCGTTCGGTGTCACCAGCCAATCGAGATCTTGAAACAGGATTTTGGGGCCAAAGCGCTTAGCCGCGCCCGTAAGTTGGATCATTGATGCGGAAAGACGGAGTCTCCTACTACTTTATCAGGCCTAAAGAATCTCCGATTCCAGGCTGGCAATGAACTGGATGCCGGGGACGATCTTACCAACAAGCTTACGATCGTTCGTCAGAAACAGATCGACCTTGGCCTGTGCCGCGCAGGCCAGGTGAATGGCATCCGCGGAGGAGACACCCAGCGTCGCACGGATCCGCCCGTAGTGTTCGGCGACTTCGTCGGTGAAAGGGAGAAGTTCGGCGAATGGTGGGCGGATCGCGTCTCGCATCTGCTTCACCACCTCATACGCTCCCTTTTTATATGGACTGACCAATATCTCGCCCAACGCGAAGGAACTCGTGCAGAGCGTGTCGTTTCGTTCCTCCATCCGGCCCAGGATATGCTGGACACGTCCCGAATAAGCCGGATGCTCCTCGATCCAATAGATGAGGAGCATGCTGTCCCAGTAGACGCGGCTCACTTCGATCTCATCCGGTCATACACATCTGTCATGTCTTGACGATCCCTGCGAATGGATTCTTCCCAATCGCCGGGTTTTTCAAATAGGCCCTTGGCGATTCCGCGAAGCGCCCAAAACGGGTTGGTTTTCGGCTCTGCTCGCCCAGCCCCACTCGCAAGGAAAGTGAAAGTGAAGCGAACAGTGGTACTCAGCTTCGAAGGCGGCCCGCTCACATCGCTCAACTCCACACGGTTCGCTTCGTGGAAGCGTTGCGATTTCAGGGCACTGCAAACAAGCGGAACGCGATTAATTAAACCGAGGGCACGATGCACATCACCAGAGACGACGGTTACGGCGCGGTCCCCGCGCATTCTCGCCGGCTCGAGATAGTGCATCTGAACATACTGCCGGACTCGGTCCGATTCCGATTGTGAACCTATCTGCTTTGCCATCTTGTACCTCATGCAAGCATTCTCTCGCATAATTGCATGCATGTCAAAGTTGCTGTATGCATTGCATGCATACAGCTGAATGCTATGTCCTATACCTCTGAAAACAAAACCTCGCTGCCAGCACCAGCCCTGCAAACCCTCCCGCGAGTTTTCCTTCAAATCGCCAAACTGACCCCACATCCGGTGGCGGCACGAACGACAGCGTCACAGCCAGGACGGTGACCAACAGCCCCGCCGCGGAACTCCATCGTGCGCCGCATCTCCACGTGGCGCCAAACAGATAGAGATACGGAACGAAATATGTGATGACCGTCATGTCGACCAGAAGCTGGTATGCGGTACGCAAGTTCTCGCCGGCTTGCATCACCAAGAGAAAAACAGAACATGCGCCGCTAAGAACCAGGATCGAGAGGTGCGGCGTTTGCCATCGCGGATGCAGCCTGCTGAATGCGGGCGGCAGGTAGTGGTCAATGCCGATGACAAACGGCAGGCGGGCGGTTCCGGCAATCCACACCGCAAGCTGACCGACAACACCCAGGCAAACCGCAAATGCGATAAGGAGAGGCAGCCATCCAATGCCCAACCGTGTGCCCGCCGCACTCGCCGCTTGCACAAGGCCTGTGACGGTGCTGACGCGATCCGGCGGAAGCAGCACCAGAATCGCCACGGTGCCCGCAATGTAGAAAGCAGCGATCGTCAGGCCAGCCATCCAGGCGGCGCGCGGCACCGTCTTCCGCGGGTCACGGATTTCGCCGGCCATGATCGCGGCCAGTTCAATTCCGCCGAAAGCGAAGGCAATCTGGGACCAGAAGTTGAGCCTGTCAAAGCTCCATTCGGGCAGAATGTGAATGGAGGTAGCCGAGCCGCTTCGCACCCACACCACCGCTCCGATGGCCACGAGCAGCGCGCCCGTGAAGCAAGTGGAGATCGCTCCCAGGTTGCCCGTCCATTTGCCCACGGCGAGGCCGAACAGATTGGTGATGGAGGCCACCCACAGTCCCGCCAGCGAGATCGCTAGCACCCAGATCGCGTTCTCTGCAAATCCAAGAGCACTCGCACCCACGCCCACCCCGGCCAGCAGCAGCCCCGGCAAGTAGAACACGTTGCTCACCCAGTAGCACCAACCGCAGAGGAAACCGTGCCAATCGCCGAAGGCATCGCGCGTCCACACGTAGATCCCGCCTTCCTTTGGAAAGCGCCGTGAAAGCTCCGCCACAGCCAGTGCGGAAGGGACGAAGAACAGCCCCGCTGCCAGGAGCCAAAGCGTGATCGAGCCCGAGCCAGTGTGAGCAGCCGCCGCCAGCCAGCGGACCCCGACCACTGCGGCGATGTTGAACAGGACAAGGTCCCACAGCCCCAGTTCACGTCGCAGCGCCGGGGTCGCAGGGGCGTCGCTCAGGTAGATTCCCTCGAAGTTCCGGGTTGGGGCAAGTCACTTCGACTCATGAAGCGAGTCCAATGATAGCTCATCCACTGGCGGAGAGCCCCCGGCAGACCGCGGGTCCCGACAACGCCGCGGTCGCAGCCCGGTGCTCCGACAGGAGAAGGAAATGGCCTGTCAATATAAGAGATGCTTTAGGAGGCGATTTGGTCGGCGCTATTCGACGATTTACAGCCAGTAGTGCCAGTGACCCCTGACCACGACATACCAGGCAAGGCATACATTGGTCACCGCGTGCGCGAGGATGCAATCCCCGAGGCTGCGCGTCCGGATCATCCACCAGTTATACAGAATGCCCGCAATGAGCCCGACATCCCAGTACGACCCGTGTTCCACGGCAAAGACAACGGCGACCAGCCAGAACGATTGCGCGGTGTACGATCCGAGCGGCACCTTGCGAAAATCGGTCGAGATCAGCCAGCGCATCAACCAGCCACGCCAGAACAGCTCCTCCAGAACCGGAACATTCACTACGCTCGAGAGCACACGGAAGACCAGGAACACCGCATTCCCCCTGGCCGCCTGCGGCAGCGAGCTCTCCGCCGCGCCTACGATGCTGTTTTGAAACAGCCAGCTTTGGCGGTATGCCGGCCACAAAACGTCTGGACCAATCCACAGCCAGAAGACCGCGATGCCCAACAGCACGCTGCCCACGGGGCTTGCCATTCGCCCCGGCAAGACGCCGCGGGACAGCGTAATCAGAATTGCGAAAACGACCGCGAAGCGCAGCGCATAGTTCCACTGGATGGGAAACGGCAGAAAACGATCAATAGCCAGGAATCCCACATAAGCGGCGAAGGGGACAAGATACGGCAGAGCGCCCTGGCCCAGCATGCTACCACCGGCGGCTTGGTGTGCCGATTCCGCTTTCAAGCTACTCGCGCCCGATTTGAGAAATCAGCTCCACGGCCCGCTCATAAAGCATAGCCGTATCGTTGCTGCAACCCAGGAAGAGCATGCCGCGTTCTTTCCAGAACTTGGCGAGGGCCGAGCTGCGTGTCTGCGTTCCCGGAGCAATCCCCCGTTTCACGCAGCTATCGCGCACCTTCTCCATGGCTTCCACCATCTTGGGATGCTGAAACTCGCCCGGCACCCCCAGCGAGATTGAAAGGTCCGCCGGGCCGATCATCACGGCATCGATTCCGCCGACCGCCAGCAGTTCATCCCGCGCCTCCAAAGCGCGCTTCGTTTCGATCTGCAGCACGACCATCGTGTTCGCATTCATGTGCTCGATGATCTGGGCAAACGTCACGGGCTCATAATCCACCTGCACGGCCGTCAGCCCATAGCCGCGAACACCCAGCGGTGGAAACTTGGTCCAGCTCACCGCCCGCTCCAGTAGCTCCGGCGACTCTACGCGCGGGAAGATGATCCCCTGCCCGCCGCAATCGAGAGCCCGCGCCACAAGCGAATATTGCAGATCGCCCACACGCACGATCGGGCTGAGCCCTGCCATCACCGACACCCGGCAAATATCCTGTACCGTTTCCAGATCGAAGCCGCCGTGTTCGGTGTCGATAAAAGCCCACTGGAATCCGGCAGCCGACAGCATTTTGGGAATCTCCGGCGACCTCAGTTGTCCAAAGCCAGTGCCCAGTTGCAGCTTCCCGGCACGTAAATTCTGTTTCACGAGATTGGCGCGCATGAGTTCTTATTGTAAAAGGAATGCTGAATGCGACGCGCGTATCTGTTATTGTCACTGGAGGGGATGCCTCCGCAACCAGACGAATCCACCTCGAAGCTGGCCGGCCGCGCCGTCATCCGAGTCGTGCTATTCACTGGATTCCTTTTTGGCAGCGCGGGACGACTCGATTGGCCTCGCGGATGGTTCTTCCTCGCCCTTAACGCCATTACCCTCGTGGCCAGTATTCCTGTTCTTCAACGTGAGAACCCGCGCATCCTGAGAACGCGTCTACAAAGCACCCGCGGGACGAAGAAGTTTGACCAGGTGATTTACGGAATCCTGATGTCTTCGTTGCTTGCCTGCCTGGGGGTGGCCGGTCTCGACGTGCGCTTCCACTGGTCCTCGCTACCGTTCGAGTGGACGTATTTGGGAGTGCTCCTCTACATCGCGGGATTCATACCTATCGGCCTTGCGGCGTCCACGAACCCCTTCGTTGAAAGAACCCTTAGGATTCAAAATGAGCGCGGACATGTTCCTGTGACAACCGGCCCGTATCGCGTCGTGCGCCACCCGATGTATGCCGGCATTCTGCTCATGACTGCAAGCTGGCCGCTGCTACTTGGGTCAATCTGGTGTTATGTGCCGTGGGCCGCGTTAGCCGTGACGCTACTCGTGCGAACCGCTCTCGAAGATCGTACTTTGCGGCTTGAACTTCCCGGCTACGACGAGTACTCCAAACGCACGCGATATCGCCTGATACCTGAAATCTGGTAGCGCTTCACACGTAAGCGTTACAATACCCCTCGTCATGCAACTGCGTTACTTCGTGATTGCCCTAGTTGTCGCTGTCGCGGCAAGCGCTGCTCCCACCGGCGAGCACCATTACCTCTATGTCGCCGAACCGGGCATTCGCAATTACGTCGACTATGGCGGCATCGGCGTGCTGGTGTTCGACATCGATAAAGGCTACAAGTTTGTCAAACGCATTCCCACCTGGGAAACTCCCGCCGGCAAAGCGCCGGAGAATGTGAAGGGGATTGCCGCAAGCGCCGTCACCGGCCGGCTCTATATCACAACGTTCAATCGCATGGCCGCTCTGGATATCAACACGGGCCGCAAACTCTGGGATCGCGCGTACGAAGCCGGTTGCGATCGCATGGCCATCTCGCCCGACGGTAAGATTCTCTACGTCCCATCGTTTGAAGGACCGCATTGGGCCGTCGTCGACGCATTGACCGGCGACGTCATCACGAAAATCGTCACTAAGTCCGGTTCGCATAACACCATTTATTCGCGTGACGGCTCGCGCGTCTACATGGCCGGCCTGCGCTCGAACTATCTCTCCGTTGCCGATACCAAGACTCACACCGTGCTTCAGACCGTGGGACCGTTTTCCAAGCCGATCCGGCCATTCACCGTCAACGGGCGCGGCACGCTGGTCTTCGTCAACGTGAATGATCTGCCCGGATTCGAAGTCGGCGATCTCACAACCGGTAAATTTCTCTGCCGCGTGGAAATTGCCGGTTACAAACCCGGCGCGTTGAAGCGGCACGGCTGCCCCAGCCACGGCATTGCTTTGACTCCCGATGAAAAAGAGCTTTGGGTCACCGATGGCGCCAACAATGCATTGCACGTTTTCGACGCCACGGTAATGCCTCCGAAGCAGGTGACTACCATTCACCTGCGCGACTTTCCCGGCTGGATCAGCTTCAGCATCGACGGCCGTCAAGCTTACTCATCCACCGGCGAAATCATCGACGCGAAAACAAAGAAATTGGTCGCGACGCTCACTGACGAGGCCGGCCGCCAGGTACAAAGCGAAAAGTTGTTAGAGTTGGTGTTCCGAAACGGTAAGGTCACTCAAGCAGGAAACCAGTTCGGCATCGGCGCGGTGGAGTAGTTATCGCTTGACCAGCAACGCTTTGATGTTCGCTTCGATATTGGCTCGATCTACCAGGCCGCCCTTGTACGCCGCCGCCAGGCGCCCTGCACGATCGATCAAGAACGTGTCCGGCATGGTCTCGATTCCGTAGAGCGCCGCTGTAGCGTCATTGCCCAGCACGATCTCGTACGGGATCTTGGCTTCGGCTAGAAATGGCCGCAGCACCTTCCATCCATCGCCATCGAGCGACACACCGATCGCTTCAAAGCCCTGCCCGGCGTAAGCCTTCTCAAATTCTGCAAACCAGGGAATCTCTTGTTTGCAGCCGTGGCACCAGGTGGCCCAAAAGTCGAGCAGCACAACCTTGCCCCGATAGCCCTTCAGCGACACCGGCTTGCCTTCCGCGTTGCTCAGCGTAAAATCAGGAGCGGGCTTGCGGTCTCGTTCGGATTGCAGCATAGTCCTCGTGGCCGGCGGGTCCGCCGCCGGAGCCATGCTGGTTAATGCAAGTACTGCCCCAACCGTACAGACACACCTGTGCCATTTGACTTCCATGTTCAGTCCTCTCCTCGATTCAAGCGTGCCCGGCGTCTCCACATCGCGGACGCCAGAAGGTACCCAGCTGGCCAACTCGCAAGTATGAGTGGCGCTAGCCGTGTTTGCCACGGGAGTGCCCGCCAAAGGCCTTCGCTCCACGCTTCATGTGCGCACTCTGCCCAGCCGTCAGTCCAAAACACGAGCGAGGTCAAGACCACGGTGGCTGTCATTAGTAACATCGCCCGCTGAAGCGCAAGCGTGTGTGAACGGATGCCCTGCCAGATTCCCCAGATTGCACAAAGCACCACCACAATCGTTGCGGCCCCAGCGAGTGGCAGTGCCAGGTACGGAATGATCGAGATCAGCGGCACATGGCCAATAACGATATTACCCGAGAGTGTCAAGCGCACCCAGAATGAATCAATAAGGGCTAGGTAGAATAAGGTGCCAGTCAGCCATATCGTGCGCTTCGATAGCGATCCCAACACGAAGCCGCTGGTCCAAGCCCACGTGAGTAGTGCCAGTGATCGGCAACAACATGAGATCACATTCTGCGTGAGCGTCAGCCCGTTTTCCGAATGCTCGCCGTACGGCCAGTATGTTCGGAATTGTTCGCTTATATCAACATTTAGCAGGAATGTGAGCCTGCTCAACGCCATCGCGGCGATTCCCACCAACCCGATTAATGCCGCCCACGGCCGCCAATCCGTCCACATCGCCGTCTGCCGCCGCAGAACCAGTCCCGCCACTTCACTCAATGCTTGACTGGCAGTTTCGCCCGACTCAGCGAGATCTCCGCGCACAACTTCGCGCTCTGCCGGTTCCAGCGCCAACAACAGCCACTCAGCCATCCACCTGCTGACCCGCTTCATCAGCGCACCGCGACCCGGCTTGTCTCCCACGAAACACCGCGGCTTACCCGCACCACCGCTTTGTAGAACGCGCTGGCCGCCTCACTGCCTTTGGCCGTGACGCGCACCATTCGCTTTGGACGGCCGCCCCGCTGCGGTGTGGGGTCTCCCATCCACGTCTTGACGAATCCCTTATTCTCCAGCCGGTCAAGTGTTGTATAGAGCGCCCCGATCGAGCACGACTTCTTGGTGGCGCTCTCAACCTCTTGACGAATCGCCGCGCCGTAGGCATCCTCGCCCAGCCGCGCCGCTGCCGTGATTAACAGGTATTCGAACTCGCCCAGCATGATTACTATCACATTGTGATTATAATCGCGACTCCTGTCAAGGGCCTGTCGCGCGCCGAACTTGTGGGATTGCATTTCTGAGCCGCGCCCGAAGAAAGCGGACCCGCCCTACACCACCAGCATCTGATGGTCCGGACACTCGAGGTGAATGCCCTCGTAAAGCTGCCCAATCAGGTCCGGTCCGTGCTTGGCAAGCAAAGGGACGATGGAATAGAACCGCTCTTGCAGGTGTTTGTTCGGATAGATCAGTCCGTTGATGTACGCGGTGTCGCGCGACGCCCGTTCGTCGCGGGCGAGCATTTCACGCGCAACTTTACGCTCGATCTTGGAAAGCTGATAAGCGATCTTGTTGTAGCTTCGCCGTACCGCGGTATCGAGCGTCGGATCGAACCGTGCCAGTTCGCCCTCGAGCCGCTGCACGTTCTGTCCCACAGCATTGCGTGTCTCTTCCAGCACGCCTGTGAGCCCGGACGGCACCAGGGCTGCGGCCACGCGCTCGCGTAAAGCAGCCTCACCGCGGAAGAAATCGGGCAAACACAGCCCGTAACGATCCAGCAGCTTGCGGCTGCGCCGGTCGAGCACCGTGAAACCGCTTCGATGCATCGCCACCGGCCTTCGGCCCAGCAACTCCCGATAGAGGACATCCGACTGCGCGAGATAAGCCAGCTCCGCCGGACCTCCGATGTACGCCACCGTCGGCAGCATGAAATCCTGCACCACCGGCCGCAGCAGCGCGTTAGGGGAAATCCTGGTGGCTCGCTCCATCAGCTGTTCCGGTGAAAAACGGCTGTCTTGCGACAGATAATTCCCGTTTTGCTTGCGCAATGCGATGCGGCGCCCATTTTCCAGCAGAAAGAAAAACGACGTCTCATCCTCCACGTGCACTTGCGCGTGATAGCCCGCCGCAGTTAGCTGACGGTTGCGCTCCATCACTAACCGCTTCAGCTCAGGCGCCTGCGCCAGTGCCTTGCGAATCAGAGGCGCGGCAAGTTCCCGGACCGTCGGCGCCATCGGATCGATGTGCAAGATGTCGTAGGCTCCCAGCAGATCGCGCAGTAGCGCGCCAAACGCCTCGCCCATGGTGCGCCCGGGCCGATACGCCATGGCTACACGATCGGCTGTTTCCGCACCAAAAGGAAGCTCGCGCAGAGCGGCGCGCAAATCATCGATCGGTACGGACCCGAGCCGGATCTCCCCTACCGGCTGATTAGGCGCCGCGGCAGTTTCGATCTCCAATTTCACCGGCCTGTGTCCCACGTCAAACACAAAGGCGTGGTTGACTTCCGCAAAATCGTGGTCCTCGGTCGCCAGCCAGAACACCGGTACCGCGGGAATGCCGCGGCTGGTCAACTCGCTTGCCAGGCGTGCCGCCGTGAGAGCCTTGTAAATTGTGTAGGCGGGCCCCGAGAAAAGCCCGACTTGCTGGCCGGTCACCACCGCCACGGTACCCGGTTGCGCCAGCCGATCGAGCGAAGCGCTCGGCCCGTTTTGCTCGTGCAGCACCGCGACTAATGCCGCGCGGCGCTCGGCGCTCAGATCGATCTGAGCGGCGGCTGCGGCATAAGATTCAGGATCGTAAGGGGGAAACGGATAAAAAGCGCGAACCCGATCCGGGTGATAAACCAGATCCGTAAACAGCTTAGTTGCGTGCGGCAACTCCGTCTGGCGGATACAGGTACATTCCATGCAAGGTTCAGGTTACCAGATGTTAGACGGCCGCCCGAGGATTCCGGTATGTGCGTGTTCTGTGCGTAAAACTAGCCTGCAGGCAGGATTTTTGAGATGTCGTTGTAGATCACAAACGCCACGACGACCATCAGGAACACGAATCCGACCTTAAACACAGCTTCTTTCACTTGCAGACTGAGGTCGCGCCGCATCAGCATCTCGACCAGTAGGAGCATGATCACTCCGCCATCGAGAATCGGTATGGGCAGCAGGTTGAAAATCGCCAGGTTGAGGCTAACGGCGGACATCAACGAAAAGAAGATCGACGGGCCTTGTCGCGCCGCCTCGCCGGAAAGCTGCGCAATGCGAATCGGGCCATCAATGGACTTCGGCGACATCCGCCGCTCGATGACGCCGCCCAGAAACCGGAAGATCACAGTGGCGCCCTTCAGGTTCTCCTGCACGGACTCCCGAAGTGCGTCAGGGAAGGAAAGCTTGGTCGTAATGACGTTTTGATACTGCTCGCAAACCACCCCGATCATCCACTGCGGTGTGCCCGCCCGGTTGCTCATTTCCGGCTGCACTGTCACCTGCAGATGTTTGCCGCTGCGGTCCAGACCAATCTCCACCGGCTTGCCGTTTGAGTTCTTGACCGCCTCCGGTAATGTGTCCGTAAAGTGAATAGGCACGCCGTTGACGCTGACCAGCAGATCTCCCTTCTGGATGCCTGCCTTCTCCGCCGGCGACCCCCATATGCTGGCGACTCGCACTTCCGTTTTCGGAGCCCATCCTACGAAACCCATGCCCACGCGGTCATCTAGAACGGGCGTAACGACCGTCTGCATTGTCTTCCCGCCGCGTTCCAAAGTCACGGTAATTGCCCGGCCGGCATTCTCCCGTTCCTTTAGCGTGATGTCTTCCCACGTGGGATTCTTTTCGCCGTCGATCTCGATGATCCGGTCGCCCAGTTGCACTCCGGCTTTGGCAGCCGCTGAATCCCGCACGATATGGGCTATCGGCGCCCGCAGGTCGGAGTCTGGCAGTCTTTCGAACTTCACCATGAATAGCCCAGTGAGGAGGGCGACGGCCAGAATCACATTCATGAATGGGCCCGCAAACGCAATCACCAGGCGTTGCCAGCGCGGCTTGGACAGAAAGCTTCGAGGATCGTCCGCGTTCTCATCCCCAATCTGTTCGCCGGTCATCTTCACGTAGCCGCCGAACAGGATCAGGGAGAACCGGAAATCGGTTTCGCCGCGGCGGAATCCAAACAGACGCGGGCCGAAACCAAAACTGAAGGCTTCCACGCGGACATCGAAAAAACGTGCCGCCCAATAGTGGCCAGCTTCGTGAATAATAATCATCACGCCGATGAGCACCAGCAGCCAGAGGATGTTTTGAAACACAAGCATATTTTTAGGCCTTTGCCGTTACCCTGCTGCCGGAATCCACCGCCGCTCGGCTAGCAACCAGCTCGCGTGCCAGCTCGCGTGACTGTCTATCAACTTCGAGAATATCATTGATCGTCGCAGGCTGCCTTCCCGCCAGTTTCGAGACCGTTTCTTCCACAATTCGATAGATCGATGGAAAGCTGATTCGTCTCGCGAGAAACGCTTCGACCGCCACTTCGTCCGCCGCATTCAGCGTGCAAGTGGCCGCTCCACCCGCTTGCTGGCAATCATACGCCAGTTTCAGAAGTGGAAACTTCTCGAAGTCCGGCGGCCCAAACTCCCAACGCCGCGCTTCCGACCAGTCGATTTTGGGCACCGGAGCCTGCATTCGATCCGGATAAGTCAGCGCGTATTGGATAGGCATCCGCATATCCGTCGCTGAAACCTGTGCAATCACGCTGCCGTCGCTGTACTCGATCATGGCGTGCACCGACGATTGCGGATGAATCACCACATCAATTTGTGGCGGAGCGAAACCGAACAGCCAGCACGCCTCGATGACCTCAAAACCCTTGTTCATCAGCGTGGCCGAGTCGATCGTGATCCGGTTTCCCATCTTCCACGTGGGATGTTTCAAAGCATCTTCCGGGGTCACCCAGGCCAACTGTTCGACGGGTGTTGTGCGAAATGGTCCGCCCGATGCCGTCAGAATAAGCCGCGTCACCTCCGCCCGGTTTCCACCGCGCAAACACTGGTGGGCCCCGTTGTGTTCGCTGTCGATCGGGACGAGTTCCGCTCCACTCGTTGCGACGGCATCCATTACCAGCCGGCCCGCCGACACCAGAACCTCTTTATTTGCCAGGCCCACGCGTTTGCCCGCCCGAACCGCCTCGTAAGTCGCTTCGAGCCCGGCAACGCCCACGATCGCCGACACAACCGTCTGGACTTCGGATGCCGTGGCAATGGCGACCAATGCCGACGGGCCAAAAAGCAGCTCCGGCCAATCAGATTTCCCCAGTCCCGACTCCGCCAACGCTTCCATCAAGGCAACGCGCCCTTCTTGGTCGGGCACAACGACAACCCTGGGGTGAAACTCAACGATCTGCTCCGCTAGGCGCGCGCAATTGCGTCCCGCAGCAAGCGCGTACACCTCGTATCGGTGGCTATTCTGCCGGATCACGTCCAGCGTATTCACGCCGATGGAGCCAGTGGAACCGAGGACACTCAAGCGGGGCATTTGAATTCGGTGGGACTTCGCACCATGCTATCACGGAAGCCGGTAACGGTCATGCTGGCTTACGTAAACCATATTATGCCGTTGTTGAAATCCGCTTTTTTGAAGACCCAAACCCTTTCGGGCGCCGGGGAGGATTGCTTCAGGGGTCTTTATTTTAGAGGTTAGTCTCGCTTTGGTGGGAGTTGCCTCCCCGGCTTGATTCCAATATTAGAATAGTTAGCCTTCAAATGCAACCAAAATTTGTATTATTGATTGCTATTAGGCCTGCTTCCCACGCACCTCAACCCCCGTAATTGACTCTAAGACTTTGATAGTAGAGCAGATATCCTCATCTCCGTGCCCTGTGGCGATGGCGGCCTGGAACATTTGCCGCGTGAGTCCAGTTAATGGAAGGGGTACGTTGAGCTCTTTGCCGGAGTCCAGCATCAACCCGATGTCCTTGTCCATCCACTTGACGGAGAACTGAGGGCTAAAATCGCGGCGGAAGACATAGGGCGCTTTGAAATCGATCAGTCCCGATTTGGCGGCGCTGTTGGTAAGAATTTCGAGCATCAGTTGAGGATCGACGCCAGCTTTGGTCGCCAGGACCATGCCCTCGTTGAATCCTTGTAACAGATTGGAAAGAATCAGGTTCTGGCTCAACTTGGCTTGCAGGCCCATGCCCGCGCCACCGCAGTAGTAAATTTTCTTTCCCATGGCTTCCATCCAGGGGCGGATTTTGTCGAGGATGGCCTGGTCTCCGCCCACCATAAACGTCAACGTGCCTGCATTGGCGCCAGGGGTCGAGCCGGTGCAGGGAACATCCATAAAATGAACGCCTTTGGAGGCAAAGGCGGCACCGATCTTGCGGCTGCCACTGGGCGAGATGGTGCTGGCATCCGCCACGATCGCGCCGGATTGGATGCCTTCGATCACGCCGTCGGGTCCAAGATTCACCCGTTCCGACATGGCCGTGTCGCCGACGCATAAGAAGATGCACTCGGCGTTCTGTGCAACCTCTTTTGGCGTAGCGCAGAATCGACCTTTCTCCGCGGCCGCAAGTTCCCTGGCTTTGGCCGCGGTGTTCGACCACAACGCCACGTCGTGTCCGGCACGTAAAAGATTGCGTGCCATCGGATAACCCATGATTCCAAGGCCTAGAAAGCCCAGCTTCGCCATTCCACTCTCCTGGTTTTGATATGAACCGCAATTGTACGATGCAGCGAGCATGTGCGACAATTGCCGTCCGATGAAACCACCTGTGCTCGTGACCAAACGAATCTATCCGGAAGCCATCAAGTATCTCCAAGAACACGCCGAAGTCGACTACGTCAGCTCCGACGATGGTTTGCCGGCGGACGAACTGCTCCGGCGCATTCGCGGCAAGCAGGCGGTGGTCAGCCAACTCACGGACAAGTTCACGGCAGCGGTGATGGATCAACTCGATGGAGTGAGGATCATTGCGAACGTTGCGGTCGGATTCGACAACATCGACGTCGCAGCGGCGACACGGCGCAAAATCCTGGTTACAAACACGCCCGACGTCCTAACGGACACGACCGCTGATTTTGCGTTCGCGCTGATGATGGCCGCGGCGCGGCGCGTGGTCGAAGGGCATCGGTTCGTTCATTCCGGGAAATGGACGAAATGGCGGATCGACTTGCTGGTGGGCCAGGACGTGCATCACCGCACGCTGGGCATTTTCGGGATGGGCCGCATCGGGCAGGCGGTGGCGCGGCGAGGCCGCGGTTTCGATATGCGAGTTCTTTATCACGACGCGATGCGTGCGCCCGCAGCAGTGGAGGGCGAGCTTGGCGCGGAATTCGTGAGCGCGGAACAGTTGTTGAGGGAGTCCGATTTCATCAGCCTGCACGTACCGCTGCTACCAGAGACCCGGCACATGATGGCGTCAGACCAGTTCCGCATCATGAAGCCGACGTCGATTCTGGTCAACACATCACGAGGGCCGGTGGTCGATGAGGCTGCACTCGTGGCGGCGCTCGAGGAAGGGCTCATTGCCGGAGCTGGAATCGACGTTTTTGAGAACGAGCCGCGGGTGCATCCGGGGTTGCTGAAGCTGGAGAACGTGGTGCTGGCGCCGCACATCGCGAGCGCGTCGGTAGACACCCGCCGCAAGATGTCGATGATGGCGGCGGAGAACGCCATTGCGGCGCTCGAGCGCAGACGTCCGGCAAATCTGCTGAATGCCGAGGCGTGGGCGGCAGGAGACGATTTGCCGCGCTAGCATCATTTCCGCAATGCCGACAATCAGTGCCTTTTACGGGATTCTGATTCGCATGTTTTTCAACGACCATGCACCGCCGCACTTCCACGCCAGATAGGACGAGTTCGAGGCGACGATCGACATCAATTCGCTGGAGGTCTTACAGGGCGGCTTGCCGGACCGAGCGTTCCGCATTGTCCAGGAATGGGTGATGATACATAAAGAGGCGGCTGTGCCGTGAGAACGCACTGCCGGCGAAGATTGAGCCGTTAGCCTAATGTTGCGCTATGTACGGGGACGTAGTTGAAGTCAAGCTCTACCGCCATAACTAGATGACTGGCAGCGAATGAACGCGAACAGACGCGAATGGCGGCGACACGGGCCGCGTAGTGTCGTTTTAGCCTGTCTTGTTTCTGCTACAGCTCTCGCCGCAGACGTTCACGTTTGGGAGAAGCAGGAACTCACCTTCACGGCGGCGCAGGCATATGCCAATCCTTATACTGACGTAACGGTCTGGGTGGATCTCTCGGGTCCCGGGTTTCAGAAGCGTATCTACGGATTCTGGGACGGGGGACAAACATTCCGCGTGCGCGTGCTCGCGCCGGCGTCGGGAGATTGGACATGGCGCAGCGGATCGAAACCTCCTGACGCTGGGCTGGACGGAAAGAGCGGCGAGTTTCACGCGATGGCCTGGAGCGAACCAGAGAAGCAGCGCAATCCGCTGCGTCGCGGGTTTCTCCGAGCCACGGCGAATCAGCACGCCGTCGAACTGGCAGACGGCACGCCATTTTTCATTGTCGGCGACACGTGGTATTCAGCCGCAACCAATCGATTCCGTTGGTACGACGATGACAGGCAGCGGCCGCTCGGCCCGGATGCCGGTTTCAAGGACTATCTACGCTACAGAAAAGCCGAAGGCTACAACGCCGTGGCCATGATTGCGGTGTTTCCGGCGTGGGCTACCGACGGATTGCCGGTGGACATTTTTCTGAACGATGCCGACCACACCTGCGTGCGCTCCGCCTGGACCGAGTACGGCACCAAGAGCGCCAAGAACATGGAGAACGAAGGTGGCCGCCCGTTTCTTTTTCCGGGCAAAGTTCCCGGGCATGAAAATCTGTATCCTGACGTGAATCGCCCGAATTCGGCATATTTCCAATACATGGATCGCAAGATCGACTATTTGAACGCTCAGGGCTTCATTCCGTTCATCGAGGTCTCGCGGCGCGACCTGAGCATGTGCTGGAAGAAATATTACGGCTGGCCGGACTCGTACGCGCGTTACATCCAGTACGTCTGGGCGCGCTATCAGGCGAATAACTGCGTCTTCAGTCCGATTCATTTCGATATCGACGAGGACACGATTCCCGCGAGCGATTTCAACGAAGCCGTGCAGGTGGTGATGACGAAATACGGACCTCCGCCGTATGGCACCTTGCTTTCGGCAAACTCCAGCCCATCCACATTGGTGAACTTCGGCGAAGATTCCTGGGTCACGCTCCATCAAACCGGCAATGAACGCGAGCACGATTACTACTGGTACCTGACGGAAATCTTCCAGTCGCTGCACCCCAAGCCCGCGCTGAATGGCGAGCCTTATTACGCCGGCTACAAGGATGAATTCGGCTTGGGTAACGGCGGTTACCAATACGGCGCCGAGGGCGGCTCGGAGAAAGACAACCAGTTCGTGCGGTCGTCGATGTACGGCAGCTTTCTTTCCGGGGGACTTGCGGGGCACATCTACGGCGCGGAGGGCATTTGGGGCGCGGACATCGAACCCGCCTCGCCGGTGAAGATGTGGGATGCGTTCCAGTGGCGGTCAGGCGCCGAGATGCAGTACCTGCGCACGTTCGCATTCTCTATCGGGCGCCATTTTCAGGATCTGGTGCCCGACGCGGACCTGGTGTCACCGAACAAGACCCATGTGACGCACGGCTACGAAGGCTGGGCGTATTGCGCGCGCACGCCCGACAAAAGCCTCTTTCTCGCCTATTTCGAGAAAGGTTGCCCCCGCAGCCTGATCCGTTCGGCGCGTCCGCTGAGCATGTATCGGGCGCAATGGTTCGATCCTCGCGCGGGGACTTTGCGCGACGCCGGCAGCGGCACGGTGCTATCGAATTCGAGTGGCGTGATCTATCTTCCCGAGTTTCCCGGCGACGCGGACTGGGGGTTGCGGCTGGTGTACAGTGGGGCGGCGCCGAAACAGGCGAGACGATAGGGGCCCTTAATTCGCCGTGCGATACTGTCGCAATCAGCATGAAATGCCGTTTGTTGGTCTGCCTTCTTGGCCCTGCGCTCCTGGGTTCCCTGGCGCTGTCAGGTGAGAAAGGCGAGACACAGCCAGTAATCATCCGTGAGGTCCAGCCTGAATATCCGCCCGATCTGGAAAAAACCTACACCATCGATCCCGTACAGGTGGAGTTGACTGTCGATGAAGAGGGGAAACCATTCTCGCTAACGGCGAAAGGGGCTTTGCCGGATAACGTCGTTCGCGCGATATCTCAGTGGCGTTATCGGCCGGCCAAAGTGGACGGCCGTAACGTGGGATTCCGAGCAGTGTTGACCGTGCCCACGCGCAGGCCGCTGACTCAGCAATCAGAGAAATCCCTTCGGCGCTCGTGGCAGCCCGCAACCAAGGAACTGTCAGAATTGTTGCGAGCCGGTGTGGCATTGGATGCCGCCGGCGCAGCGCAGATCGAGCAGAGTCTCGATGCCGACCCGGGGGATACGGCGTCAAGACGGATTACGCTTCTCGCATACTACGCCAACGCAGTCGGCAAGGGGGCAAGCCTCGAAGACACGCGCACCGCTCGCGCCCGTCACCTTGCGTGGCTGGTGCAAAATCACCCGGATGCACCATTCTTGGGAAGTCCGCTGGCGATCATCAATGCGACGGGTGAGCCGCTAGCGGATTCCGCCGGATACCACCAGATTCAGCGACTGTGGCTCAATCAACTGAGACTGCAACCCGAGAGCATCCAGATCGCCGAGCACGCCACCAATTTCCTGCGTGTTGCCGACCCGGATCAGACGGAGCAGGCATTAGCTCCGTGGGTGGCCAGGAACGCCGAGGCGGTAGTTTGGCTTGGCGATCTTTACGGATTGGCGGCGCTCGGGGTAACCAGCATCGACCCCAAGACCGGCTTCGCTTCATCCGCCGCCACACAACTACCCGAGTCCCCGTTTGCGCGCAAGTCACGGGCGGCATTTAGCTCCACCAACGATGCGCGAGTGTTGTTTTCCGGTTTGGCAGCGGTCAGCCTGGCAGGCCGCGCGCTCGCAAAGTCCGGCAACTTGCCTTCCGCATACATGGGCCTCTGCGAGCAATTGCTCAACCGGGCCAAACAGTTGCTTCCGGAAACGGCGGCGTCCTGCGATTCCGAGGCACCGTTGCCTGAGGAGAACAAGCGCCTCTTCCAGGGTCCGGTTCAGAGAATCCGGATAGGCGGCGCCATCCAGCAAGCCAATCTCGTCAAGCAGGCTAGGCCCATCTACCCTCAAGAAGCGAAATCCCGCCACATTCAAGGCGCGGTACGCTTCAACGCGATTATTGGCAAAAACGGAAGGATCCAAAGCCTGATTCTGATCAGCGGAACGCTTCCGTTTTATGAGTCTGCCCGCGCTGCAGTTCTACAGTGGGAGTACAAGCCCACACTGCTGAACGGTCAGCCCGTCGAGGTTGCCACGGTGATCGATGTAAATTACACTCTCAGTCCACGCTAGCCGGCTTCTGGGCGTTCGCCGTAGACCGAGATTCCTTCGGTGCTTGGTTTATTGATTCGCCGGCGGCGCCGTGGCGGGCTCCTCTGAACCGCGGTGGCAGGTGTAGCAGGTGACGTGCTCTTTGCCATCCGGGAACTTGGTGTTGATGGTACGGGCGAGTTCGATCATATGCCGCGCGATTTCCTTGTGATGTTTCTCGTCGCTGGCGAAGTCGCCCGGCACATGGCAGAAGTCGCACTTCACGCCGAGCGCGACGGTGTAGGACCTCATGGCCGGCATCAGTGTCTCCGGCGTCAGCAGCTTCAGATTTTTCGGCGCCGGGTGGTCATGGTGAGGCGCCTCGGCCGGCTGTTGGGCCAGCAATGGCAACAGGGACAGCAACAAGATCGGAATGCGCATGGGTAACTATTATGCAGTACGGCAGCGGTTGAGGCAACAGCGTTTTGGTCCACACGATCACTCGTATCGCAGCGCCACCATGGGATCGACGCGTGTGGCACGCCGGGCCGGGAAGTAGCAGGCCGCAAGTCCGGAAAGGGCCACAATCCCGATCACTCCGCACAGCGTCACCGGATCGTACGGAGAAACGCTAAAAATCTGGCTGGCCAGCAGACGGGTCACGCCGAAACTGGCGGCCAGGCCGGCAACCGCGCCCAGACCAACCAGTCTGATGCCCATGCGCATCACCATGCGCAGAACGTCGGTTTGGCCCGCGCCCAGCGCCATGCGAATGCCGATCTCGTGCGTCTGCCGGGAAACGGTGTAGGCGATGACGCTGTACACGCCCACCGCGACCAGCACCAGTCCGACCCCGGCAAACACCCCGAGCAGAATCAAACCGAAGCGCGGCCCGGAATAGGAAAACCGCTTCAGGAAATCGTTCAGCGTCCCGGTCAGCGTCAAGGCTACGTTGCGATCTACGGACCAAATCTCCTGTCGCACCGTGTTTAGCATGGCCAGCGGATCTTTTGACGTACGAACCAGGATGCCGCGCTCGAAGGCGCCCGTAATGGTGTAGGGCACCCACACTTCCGGGCTCGGCGCTTCCTGAATGCCCTGGTTTTTGACATCCGCGACTACGCCGATGATTTCGAACATCGGATCCTTCACCGGCGAATCGGGCAAGGTTTCGAGCATGCTGAGCTTGATCTGCCGGCCGATCGGATCGTCCTGCCCGAAGAACTTTTTCACCAGCGTCTGGTTGACCACCGCCACCTTGCGCGCACCGTTCACATCCGCCTCGGAAAGCAGGCGGCCGCGCTGCATGCGGATGCCGACGGTCGGAAAGTAACCCTCGCTGCAAAGCTGAAAGATCGCGTTCCATTTATCGGAATGCGTCTTGCCCGGGACGTCCACCTCGCTCCCGATGCCGCCGTAGGGCGGGAGCGTGCTGGTCTCGGTGGCGGCAACCACTCCGGGCGTCGCGTACAACTTTTGCAGCAAGTCGCGGAAGAAATGTTGTTTGGCAGCCGCGGTCTTGTATTGTTCCTTCGGCAGCGGCAGGCGCACCACCAGGACATTGTCGGGATTGAGCCCAAGCTCGACCTCTTGCAGCGCCACGAAACTGCGCATCAGCAAGCCTGCGCCTACCAGGAGCACCATCGACAGCGCGACCTCGACCACGACCAGCGTGCTTCTCAACTTGCCGTGGCGGAAACCACCGCTGACGCCTTTCCCCGAGTCCTTGAGGGGCTCGACGAGATCCGGCTTGGCCATGTGCAGCGCGGGAGCCAAGCCGAAAAGCAGCGCAGTGAACATCGCAATGGCGAGACTGAACAGCAGCACCGGAACGTTGAGACCGATCACAGCCTCATCCGGAATCGTGTTCTGCGGAATCGCCGCGACCAGCGCTTTCAGGCCGCCATATGCTACCAGGCAACCCGCCAGTGCCCCGCCAAGCGCCAGGAGCAAACTCTCGGCGAGGAGCTGCCGGACAAGGCGCCACCGGCTCGCGCCGAGCGACGCGCGAATGGCGACTTCTTTCTCTCGCGCCGTTGCCCGCGCCAGCAGCATGTTCGCGACATTGGCGCAGGCGATCAGCAGCAGCAGACCGACGGCGCCGAGCAACGTATAGAGGACGGTCTTGAACTGCCCGACCACTGAATCAGCCAAGGTCGTAATCTCGACGGTGAACTTTTTCGGATAATCCTTGGGATAAACGCGTGACAGCCGCTGCGCGATGACATTCAGATCCGCCTCCGCCTGTTGCTTCGTAACGCCCGGCTTCAGGTGCCCATGCATCACGAAATAGCGTTGGCGTGCTTCGGGATCACTGCGGTCGAGTGCGGCCGGTATCCACAAATCCGCGCCCCACCAGGTGAATCGCGGCGGCATGATGCCCACCAGAGTTCGCGGCTTGCCGTTCAACACAAAGGTGCGGCCCAGAAGTTTAGGATCGAGATTAAACTCCTTGAGCCAGACTTTGTAACTGAGCACGAACACCAGTGGCGCACCGGGCTTGCCATCCTCCGGCGTGATGCCACGGCCGACGAGCGCCGGCATTCCCAGGAACTGGAATACGTTGGCCGTTACGTTCGTTCCTTGAAAGCGCTCGGTTCCTTCGCCGCTCGTGTACAGCACGTCTTCATTCGTGTCCCCGACGACATCCGCGAAAACGTGGTTCTGCTCCTTATAGTCGAGAAACTCCGGGATGGAATACGCCGCACGCCCTCCGCGATCGCCGCGCTCCACGTCGTGAATCACGAAGAGGACGATGCGGCCGGCGGCCTTATAAGGAAATGGATTGAGCAGCACATTGTCGATCACGCTGAAGATTGTCGTGACCGAACCGATGCCGAGAGCCAGGGCCAACACGGCCAAACTAGTGAAACTGGGCTGCTTCCAAAGTCCGCGCGCACCATAACGCAAGTCCTGCCAGATGGAGTTCACAGAAAGATAAGACGACAGGAGCCGTTTTTTGTTCCCGCTAAATTCCGGGTTTCTTGCCCCTAGCCGGGACGCGGGTTACTCGATGCGGCAGCAGCAATAGACAAACTGCTGCGCCGTTCCCCAAGGCGTGTGATGCCATTCCTCATTGCTCGCTTCGATCCGGAAGCGACGCCCGAACTCGCGATGCAGCGTATCCGCGTCGTAACGCATCACGTCCAGGCCGCTGCATTTCGTGGGGCCATCGGGTCCGAAAGTGCTGACGATCACGTAGCCTCCCGGTCGTACCGCGTTGACTACGCTCTCTACGTACCACCGGCGTTCACTCGAATCGAGTAGAAAATGGAACACGGCACGATCGTGCCACACATCGAACGCCTGATGCGGAAGGACAATCTGCGTGATGTCGCCTAGTATCCAACGGATCCGTTGAGCGGCCGGCCCCAGCCGAGCTTTCGTGGCTTCGATGGCTGTCTTGGACACGTCGAGCACCGTGGTGGCATCGAAGCCGCGGGCAAGAAGGTCGTCTACCAGGGTAGATTCGCCGGCGCCCACGTCAATGATTGCGGCAGATGGCTGGGTTGCATAGCGCGAGATGAGATCGAGCGAAACCTCGAGGTGCGGGCGATACCAGCTCACTGCCTCGGGCGCTTTCGACCGGAATACAGCATCCCAGTGCGTTTCAGCGTTCATATGGGCTGGTCAGCCCAGGATAACCCAACGGCGCTTGTTTTTCGGCGCCGCCGCGCACATTTGAACGCGTTCAGATTTGCCTTGACAACCGCCATGGCGCGCCGTAGCATTGAATTGAACATGTTCATATTTATTCGAACATGTTCGGAAATCGAGGGGGAAATGTACATCATCGTTTGTTACGCCGCTTATCTCGCCGTCAGCCTGGCGGCTACCATCTGGGTGGCCCAAACTTTACGCAGCAACGGCCGCAGCTTCCTGGTGGATGCCTTTCACGGCAATCGCGACCTGGCCGATTCTGTCAATCACTTGCTGGTAGTCGGCTTCTACCTCATCAACATCGGATATGTCACGCTGGCGCTGCATACGGCGGCCGAGGTGGCGAATACGCGCGGCGCGATTGAACTGGTGTGCGACAAGATCGGCCCGGTGCTGCTGGTCCTCGGAGGGATGCACTTCTTCAACCTGTATGTGTTCAACCGGCTTCGTAAGCGCGGCCTAACCTCCTTGCCGCCGGCCATCCCGGCGCAATAGCTCCGAAGGATTCCCGACATGCCAGACCGAGCGGGAGTAAAGACAGGACCGAAGAGCGAGGAGACGCATGAGCGAATTCTCAACGCCGCTCTGACCCTGTTTCGCGAGCGGGGCTTCGAAGCCACCACCATGCGGGACATCGCGGAGGAAGCCGGCGTAGCAACCGGGGCGGCGTATTACTACTTCCCCTCAAAGGACGCGATCGTGATGGATTTCTACCGCCGCTCCTCCGCGGAAATGCAGCCGGAGCTCGAAGCCGCGCTGGAAAACACGAAGGGGCTCGAAAAGCGCTGCAGGGAATTGATTCGCGTGAAGCTCGCGGCATTTGCTCCCAACCGGGGCGTTCTGCGGGCACTGCTACGTAATGGCGCGGACCCGAAGCATCCGCTCTCGCCCTTCAGCGCACAGACCAAAGAGATTCGCGACGCGGACATCGCGTGGTTCCGGCGGATGCTGGTGGATTGCGGCGTGCGGATTCCGCGAGATGTGGAACCGCACCTGCCCGGTGTTCTGTGGTTCCTGCAAATGGGCGTGATCTTCTTCTGGGTAATCGATGAATCTCCTCACCAAGAGCGCAGCCACCGGCTGCTCGAGCTGGCGGCGAAGTGTGTCACAGCGTTGATTCGAGTGTCCGGGTTGCCGTTGATGCGTCCAGTGCGAAAGGTGGCGCTGGAACTCATCCAACTGGTGGAGGGTGTCAGACTCTGACCGCCGCGGGGGAGCCACTTGGTCACAGTAGATGATGTCACCATCATCCGGGCGCCTATCGAACGCTGCTTCGATCTGGCGCGCAGCGTCGAGGTTCACCTGGCTGGCAATGTTCATGGCGGGGAGGCGGCGATCGCCTGCGCGGGTGTCACGAGCGGGCTCGTCGGCGCGGGCGAGAGCGTAACCTGGCGCGCGAAGCACTTCGGCGTCCGGCACTCGCTCACCAGTGAGATCACGGCCATGGACCGGCCAACGTATTTTCAGGAGACCATGATTCGCGGGCCATTCCGATCGATGCAGCACGATCACTTCTTTCGCGTCCCGTCTCTCGGCGAGACTGAAGTGAGAAGCGTGTTTCGCTTTGCTGCACCGCTCGCGATTCTTGGTCGCCTGGCCGAAATCGCGTTCCTTCGCAGCTACATGCTGGCGCTGTTGCGCGAGAGAAATGGCGTCTTGAAGGAAATCGCGGAGTCCGCGGCGTGGCAGAGGTATCTGCCGTCATGAAAATCGTCATACCGGGAGGCAGCGGCCAGGTAGGCCGGATTCTGGCGCGCCATTTTCACGCGGATGGGCACGCCGTCACGGTATTGAGCCGTAATCCGTATGCAGCGCCGTGGCGCGTGGTTTGTTGGGACGGCGCCACGCCGGGCGGCTGGATTGACGAACTTGAAGAGAGCGACGTGTGCATCAACCTCACCGGGCGCAGCGTCAACTGCCGTTATAACGCCGCTAACCGCCGCTTGATTTACGAGTCGCGCATCGAAAGCACCCGCCTGCTGAACCGGGTCATCGCATCCATGAACCGCGCTCCTCATCTCTGGGTGAATGCGAGTACCGCGACCATCTACCGGCACGCCATGGATCGGCCCATGAACGAAACCGATGGCGAACTGGGCGGCAACGAGCCGGGCGCTCCCGACACCTGGAACTTTTCCATCCGCGTGGCGAAAGCATGGGAGGAAGCATTCTTCGCAACCCCCGCTCCCCGCACACGGAAAATCGCCATCCGCAGCGCCCTTACGCTCAGTCCTGATCGCGGCGGCGTCTTCGACGTACTCCTGGGCCTGGTGCGTCATGGCCTAGGCGGACGGCAAGGTACCGGAGTGCAGTTCGTTTCCTGGATTCACGAATCCGATTTTGTTCGCGCCGTCGATTTGCTGATCGCCGACGAGAAGTTCACGGGCGTCGTCAACCTCGCTTCGCCCCATCCGCTGTCCAATCGCGATTTCATGCATGCTTTGCGCGAGGCGTGGGGCATCCGCTTCGGCTTGCCGAGCACACGATGGATGATCGAAATCGGCACGTGGATCATGCGCACCGAGTCGGAACTGGTTCTGAAGAGCCGCCGCGTAGTGCCCGGCCGTCTGCTCGCCGCCGGCTTTCAGTTCCTTCATCCGGAATGGCCTTCCGCGGCGCGCGAGTTGGTGGCCCGCTGGCGCCAAAACTCACGCTAGTCTGACGGAACTTTCGCGGGATTTTTCCGTCTAAACGAAAAACGGTTGCAGCCGTCTACAGTCTAGGAGCACCCATGGAAACGTTCGTCAGCGACCTCAAATTTGCCCTGCGCATGCTGCGTCAGAGCCCCGGTTTCGCCGCTGCCGCTGTTTTCGCATTGGCTCTCGGAATTGGTGCGAACACCGCCATTTTTTCCGTCATCAACACGGTCCTGCTGAAACCACTGCCGTTTCCCGAACCCGATCGCATCGTCGCTCTCATGAACAGCTCGCCGCAGGGCAGCGGGCCGGCCGCGTCCGTCCCCAAATTCAATGCCTGGAGAAAGCGAACCAACTCACTTCAGTTCGTCAGCGCCTATGACACCGGCGGCCCCGGACTCAACGTGACCGGAGGCGACCGCCCCGAGCAGCTCCAGGGCATTCACGTTTCGTACGAGTTTTTCGAGCTGTTCGGCGCCCGCACCGTGCTAGGCCGCACCTTCACTCCTGACGAGGACCGTCCGCGCGGCGGCAACGTGGTCGTCCTTTCGCACGGCCTCTGGCAGCGCCGTTTCGGCTCCGACCCCGCCGTTACCAACAGGAGCATCACCCTGGGCGGTGAACTATACCGCATTATCGGCGTGCTCGCCCCATTCCCCTTCGATCCGCCCGCCGATCTCTACCTGCCGTTCCAGGCCGATCCCAACAGCACCAACCAGGGCCACTACTTCCGTGTCGCCGCGCGACTTAAACCGGGTATCTCTTTGGGAGCAGCCAAGGCCGACCTCAACCTGGCTGGCCGGGAGTTCAAGCGCATATTTCCCAACTCGATGGGCCCAAATGACACTTTCTCCGTCGAACCCATGGAGCAGCTCGAAGTTCGCAACGTGCGTGCCGCTCTCTATGTCCTGCTGGGAGCGGTCGGCTGCGTGTTGCTCATCGCCTGCGCCAACGTCGCCAATCTGCTGCTGGCGCGCGCCACGGGCCGCTCGCGCGAAATCGCCATTCGCTTCGCCCTCGGTGCCGGCCGCAGCCGCATCGTCCGCCAGCTTCTTACCGAAAGCGTGCTGCTGGCGCTGGTGGGCGGCGTCTTGGGTCTGGTCATCGGAGTCACTGGCGTGCGCGCCTTGTTGGCGATCAATCCCGGAAACATTCCCCGCATCGGAGAGGGTGGCTCAGGCGTCACGCTCGATTGGACGGTGCTCGGTTTCACACTTCTCCTCTCGCTTCTCACCGGCATTCTTTTCGGACTGGTTCCGGCGCTGCACGGTTCGCGCGCCGACCTGAACTCGGTGATCAAGGAAAGCGGCGCCCGTTCGGGTTCCACCGGCCGAAAAAACATGGCGCGCAGTGTGCTGGTCGTCAGCGAAGTCGCCCTCGCCATGGTGCTGCTGGTGGGCGCGGGTCTGCTCATTCGCACTTTTGCCGCGCTGCACCGTGTCGCACCGGGTTTTGATCCACACAACGTGCTCACCATGGATACCTCGCTCACCGGAAGCCATTACGATCAAACGGCGGCCGTCGACCGGACGAGCCGTCAGGTTCTAGAGCGGCTGCACGCCATCCCCGGCGTGGATGCTGCCGCTGCCAGTTCCTATCTGCCACTTCAGGGCGGTCTCGGCCTCGGTTTCAGAATTGAAGGACGCCCACTGACCAACGGGCCTGAGCATGGCGGTGCTGCTTGGAATTACATCACATGGCGTTTCTTCGATGTGTTCAGGATTCCCGTAATCCGCGGGCGCGCCTTCACCGAGCGAGACACCGCCACCGCGCCTCCCGTGGTCATCATCAACGAGGCCTTTGCGCGGCAATATTGGAAGAACGAGAATCCGCTCGGCCATCGTCTGGTCATCGGCGGCGGTATGGGACCCGATTTCGCCCAGCCTCCGCGCGAGATTGTCGGCGTCGTCGGCGATGCGCGCGATGGCGGCCTCAACAGCGATCCATTCCCCGCGACCTTCGTCCCTCTGGCACAGGTAGGCGACGCTTACACGAAACTGAATAACACTTTCATGCCGCTGAATTGGCTGGTGCGTACAAAGGTAGCGCCCTTCTCGCTATCGGCACCGATCCAACATGCTTTCCAGGAAGCCGCCGACCTGCCCGTGTCTCACATGCGCACGATGGATCAGATCGTCATTCGCTCCACCGCTCGCGATCAGTTCAACACCACCTTGCTCGGCATCTTCGCGTTTGTGGCCATCCTGCTCGCCTCCATCGGGCTCTACGGCCTCATGGCGTATAGTGTGGAGCAGCGGACACTCGAATTCGGCATTCGCCTGGCTCTCGGCGCCGATTCCCGCTTGTTGCGCAACATGGTCGTGCGCCAGGCCATGATTCTCGCCGCGCTGGGTATCGCCATCGGGGTGGGCGCCGCCTATGGCCTCACGCGCTTAATGGCCAGCATGCTGTTCGACGTCAAACCCACCGACCCCGCGGTCTTCGCCTCAGTGGCAGCTCTGTTGGCAATCGTCGCTTTCCTTGCAAGCTATCTGCCGGCGCGCCGCGCTCTGCGCCTGGACCCCGCTATCGCGCTCCGCTACGAATAATCGCGTTGGTCACTTTCCCTGTTGCCGGCGCGCTTGCTCTTGAAACTTTTGCATCATCGATCGCATTTCTTCCGGCAGCCGTTCCGGATGGCGCTCCGCATTAACAACCCACGCGCGGAGATCGAATGGAAATCCCCACATCACGATACGATCACGCGCCGCTGGTGGTCCGCCTGGCATACCAGCCGCCGGAATGGGATTCGGCAGCTTGAACACGTAGAACCCGCCGCCTGCCAATCGCTGGTGCGGATACTGCTGAAGATACCCGCAATTGTGATTTTCCAGGATCGCCACCGCCGTGACCGCAACCCATCGGCCGGCATCGCGATCTGTAGGCGCCTGGCAGTCCCAGATCTGCGCCTCCGGCACGACGATCGACGCATCGGATAGTGACGACCAATCGAGTTCGATCTCGGTCAGCCCCTCGCGCCGCACAAACCGCTCCACCTCCGGCAGACCTTCGTTCCACGTAACATTCGAATCGTTCAGCAAGTAATAGGCCGGATGCCCGAACGCCAGGCTGTTGACGAACGGGAACAGGTAAGGGTAAGCCAGAACGATGGGCGCGAAGCAGCTCGCGGCCAGAACAACGGTTGCCGCCATCCAGAGTCGCCGCCGCGGAAGCGCGCCGATCATTCGCGGTAGCGGGGCGAGCATCAGAATGAGCACGGCAATCGGAACCATGAAGTGCCGGACGCTGATATCCAGCCGGCTCAGCAGGCACACCGTGAGAAATACAAAGAAGCCGACCATCAAGACGCGCCAGTGAGGGCGAAGACTCTCCGGAATGACGGCCGCGTCACGTTTGCGGCACATGATACCGGCCGTCGCAGCCAGCAACAGCAGCAGAAGAAAGCCCAAAGTCGATTTCAAAGCGAAGACAACGGGCAAATAGTAAGGCACACCATGCGGATAGGTATGGCCGAGAAGAAAGGTCGTTCGTGATCCCATAACCAGCATCAGGAGGAGACCGCGGCAGTAAAGCCACAGCGGCATGAGGGGACGACGGATCAGCCATGCCCATGACCCGCTCCCGATGCGGTTCAGTACGTCGTCGGGTTGGTTCCACGAGAGGACGAAATAGAAAACATATACCAGTAGTGCCGCCCAAAAGACACCACGCCAGATGCAGTCCCATCGTGCTCTCCGCCAGGCCTTGCGCGCGCTCTTCTCCAGCGGCTGTGCCGAGGTCGGCCAGAAACGCGTCTGCGCAAAAAGCGCAATCACAACGGCTATCACCAACAGGCCGGTGAACTTGGAAAGCAGCGCGGCCCCCAGCGCGGCGCCGAACAGACGGCCGTTCTTTTGCGACGGCTCCGCCCAGATCTCGCCCAACCGCCAAAGCGCGCTGATCGTAAACAGCGTCACCGGCAGATCCGTAATTACCAACGGACCGAACACCAGAAACGCCGGTGTTGTGACATAAGCAGCCATGCACAGCAGCCCACCCCACGTGCCGCCCAGCCGGCTTCCGTAGCGGTACATGAACCAGCCCAACAACAACGTGAGCACGAGCATCGGAAATCGCGCCCACAGCAATGTCGATTTCCAGTCATTCCATCGGCCCAGCACGGCATCGCCGAAAATCCACTGCGTGCCGTATGCGGGAAAGAAATCGCCACCCACCTGCCAGGCCCCGCTCGTGTAATCGGCCCGCGTTCCGCGCATAACAAGAGGCAGCGCGGCCAGCGCCTTTACGAGTGGCGGGTGCTCTTCGTTAAACCGCAGATCCAGCCGCTGGAGGTAGCTTAATCCCGCCCCGATATGCGCCACCTCGTCGGTAGTTGCGGATTCGCGCAGAGCCGCACCACCGGCAACGAAGAACATGAACCCGAGCAAGCCCGCGGCAAAGGCATGGCGAACATCGCTCGGCATGGGTGTCAATCAATTGTAAAGGAGGAGCGCCGCTCGATCCGGCCCGAACCGGTACACTGTATCCCATGCACGTCTATGCATTATTGATGGCTGTTCTGCTTTTCGCCGCCGACTCGGATTGGCCCCAATTTCGTGGTCCTTCGGCAAGTGGCGTCGCCAACGGGTCTCCGCCGATCGAATGGAACGTGGAGTCCGGCAAGAATATTTTGTGGAAAACGGAGATCCCTGGCCTTGGCCACTCCAGCCCGGTCATTTGGGGCGATCGCATCTTCGTCACCAGCGCCGTAGCCGAAAAAGGCGCGTCGAGCCTCAAGACCGGTCTATATGGCGACATCGAGCCCGTGAAGGACGAAGGTTCGCAGAAATTCAATGTCTACTGTATCGAGCGTAATACCGGCAAAATCCTCTGGGAGCGCACGGCCGCGAGCGGCATCCCAAAAATCATGCGCCATCCGAAGTCGACCCACGCCAGTCCCACTCCCGCCACCGATGGGGAGCATCTGATCGTCTCGTTCGGCTCCGAGGGCCTGTTCGCCTACGATCTGAACGGAACCCTGCTGTGGAAGAAAAACCTGGGCCTGCTCGATGCCGGCTACTATATGGTTCCCGATGCCCAGTGGGGATTCGCCAGTTCACCCGTGATCCACGATGGCGTCGTCATCATTCAGGCGGACGTGCAGAAAAATTCGTTCCTCGGCGCGTTTGACGTCAAAACGGGAAAACAATTGTGGCGTACGCCGCGCAACGATGTGCCGACCTTCGGCACGCCGGCTGTCATTCCCTACACCGCGGCCGGAGCAAGCCGCTGGCAAGTGGTCGTGAACGGATGGCATCACATCGGCGGCTACGACTTCAAGACCGGAAAAGAATTATGGATGCTGAAAGGCGTCGGCGACATCCCGGTGCCCACTCCGGTATTTGCCGACGGGCGGATTATCATTACCAACGCCCATGGCTCCGGCCGGCCGATTTACGCCATCCGCACCGACGCCTCAGGCGACATCACAGGCAGCAAAACGGCGATCTCCTGGTCAATCGACCGGGCAGGCAATTATATGCAGACACCGCTGCTCGACAAAAACATCGGCTATTTTTGCTTCGACAACGGCGTGCTCACCACCTACCAGCTGTCGACCGGCGAAAAGCTGTATCAAACGCGTCTCGGTGGGACGACAGGATTCACCAGTTCCCCTGTAGCTGCGGCGGATCGGCTCTATATCACCAACGAGGATGGCCACACTTTCGTCCCGGCCAAGGGCTCCGAGTACAAGCTCCTCGGTGAAAATGACATCGGCGAAACCGTCATGGCCAGCGCGGCCATCTCCGCCGATGTGCTCTACGTTCGCGGCCGCAGCCATCTGTTCGCGATCGGGGCGCGGTAACAAGACTGACAACATGTCTGCTACTCCAGAGGCTGTCACGCTCGCTCGAAGCGAGCACCGGCGTCAGCTCCGCCGCGCCGTCCTTGCCGGAACCATCGGCACCGCGATTGAGTGGTACGACTTCTTCCTGTACAGCACCGTCACCGGCCTCGTGTTTGCCCGCCTCTACTTTCCGCGTGCCGATCCGTTCGTCGGCACGCTCGAAGCCTTTGGCGTGTATGCCGTTGGATTTTTCGCGCGGCCCATCGGCGCAGCCATTTTCGGGCATTATGGGGATCGCCTCGGACGAAAGGCTGCCCTCATCGCCACTCTGCTGCTCATGGGTATCGCTACGTTTCTCGTGGCTTTTGTCCCCGGTTATGACCGAATCGGGATCGCGGGTGGAATCATACTGACGGTTCTCCGTTTCATTCAGGGTGTCGGCGTGGGCGGTGAGTGGGGCGGATCCGTGCTTCTCTCCATGGAATGGGCGCAGTCGAACCGCCACCGGGGCTTCATCGCTTCCTGGCCCCAATTCGGCGTGCCGGCCGGACTCTTTCTATCGAATCTCGCGGTTCTGGGGATGAGCGCGCTCTCAGGCGATCAGTTCCTGACCTGGGGCTGGCGCGTTCCCTTCCTGTTGAGCAGCTTGCTGGTCGGGGTCGGATTGTACATTCGCCTGGGTATTCTGGAAACGCCGGTATTCGTCCGGCTGGTCGCCGAGCGCCGCATCGAGCGCACGCCCGTCCTTGAGGTCATCCGCCGTCAGCCGCGCGAGATCATCCTCACAGCTCTATGCCGGATGGCGGAGCAGGCGCCCTTCTACTTGTTCACCGCCTTCGTATTCGCATACGGCACCGGAGTGCTCCACATCAAACGCGACTTTATCCTCACCTCAGTGCTCATTGCCGCGATGATCGCGTTCGTTACCATTCCGCTATTCGGACACCTGTCCGATCGCTTTGGCCGCAAGCGCGTTTACATGCTCGGCGCGGCCGTGACCGGGCTCTACGGCTTTGTGTATTTCGCGCTGCTCGATACCCGAGTGCCCGCGCTGGTGGGGCTCGCAATCGTGCTTTCGCTTGTGCCGCACGACATCATGTACGGTCCCCAGGCGGCGTTAATCGCCGAAGCGTTCACCGGGCGCCTGCGCTACAGCGGCGCATCACTCGGCTATCAACTCTCGTCGCTCATCGCCGGCGGTCCTGCCCCCCTGATCGCAGTCTCCTTGCTGAGCCGCTATCACTCGGCCACGCCCATCGCCATCTTCATCCTCGGCTGCTCGATTACATCCCTGGTCGCGACCTCCATGCTTGAGGACCGCACAGATAAAGATATCTCCGGCGATTGACGACGCCCAGTTCTTCGTGGAAGGTTCCGCTGTTTACTGTAAGTTCTCGTTTAGCAGCTTGGCTAGCCGTGCGCCGGCCAGAGCGATGCGATCTTTGGCGTCCTGCATAGCGGTGTCGTAGTAAGCCTGCGTCATGGCGTAGGAGGAACCTTTCGGCGGTGTCGGGCCTTTGCCGATTGGCTTGTGGTACGCGTCTTTTTTGGCCAAGGTCAGCGACTCCGCCGCCCAGTCATTCGGATCCGTGTCACTCACACCATCCTGTGCGGCCGGTAGCGCTTTGGCGAACGTCACCGCGAACGGCAGCGCCGGCGCCGGTTGCCCTTCACCAGGCAGATCGTCCCAAAACGCATGCAACTCACTCGGCGCACTCTTCGAAAGTGTGCCTTCGAATTGCTTCTTCATCGCGGTCGGCATCTTGATCTTCACCGTATTGCCGCCTTCATCGCCTTTGTCCTGGTAGAACCGAACGGCTCCATGAAGAGGCTGATGAATATCGCCCACCAGGTGCTCGATCCAAACCAGTTCGTACGCTTTCAACAGGTCGGCATCGCTCGACGCAATGGCGCTGCGCAGCGCGGCGATCTCCGTTTCGGCGTTCGGCACGGGTGTAGCCGGCACCGTGGAGTTATCCGATGCGAATCCGGCATCCACAAAATGCCAGTACCCGTGGCTCGCGGTGTCGCTGAAGCCGACGATGATATCGGTCGGCCCGCTATCCGCCGGAGGCGTGTCAGAGTCCTTTAACCACTGATGCTTAATCGTGTCAGGCCATGTCGCTGCCCGCATGAATAAGTAGAGATTCTGCTCGTCCTGCGAAAGCCCCACCGGAAGATCCGCCACCCAATCCGCATAGCCCGGAATTGATTTTGTATTCTCCGGATTGTGTAGCGTCGGCACCAGCATCAAAAGCTGCATCACGCGCTTTTGCGTGTTGGCATTCAACTGTTGCCAAGCAATATACGCAATGGCTTCATGGCCTGTATTTCCCCACGCCCAACCCGGCTGGGGAGCTGCAACGGCCAGCACAAGCAACCAGGGCAGTAGAGCGCTGCCAGTGAGACGCGTGCGCGCGTCTGGAAGCTTCGTATAACCTCTCATGGACGCAAATTCGTTCTGATAACTCTAGCGCACAATCGAAAAAAAGAGGATATTTTGTGACACAAATGCGTGAATTTTCGCCTACAAGTCGCGAAACGACTTAGGCGTAGAGGTTTTGTGGCTTAAAACAGAGCGGCGCTATCGTTACCGCGCCGCCATCAGCGCCCGCAGCCGCCGCGCGCGCTCGGGCGCACGCAATTGCCGCAACGCTTTGGCTTCGATCTGGCGGATGCGCTCGCGCGTGACGTCGAACTCCTGCCCGATCTCTTCGAGGGTGTGCTCGCGCTCGCAGCCGATACCGAACCGCAGCCGGATTACCTTCTCTTCTTTCGGCGAGAGCGTCTTGAGGATGCCCGCGGTTTCGTCGCGCACGTTGCCCTCGATCACCGCGTCCACCGGCGACCCCACCCAGCGGTCCTCGATCAGATCGCCAAGCGCCGATTCACCGTCGCGGCCCACCGGCGTTTCGAGCGACACAGGATCGCGCGAAATCGTCTTGAGCTTTTGCACTTTTTCCACCGGAATGTCCATGCGGCGCCCAATCTCATCGTTGGTCGGCGTGCGGCCGAGTTCTTTTTCCAGTTCGCGAGAAGCACGCAGAAACTTGTTCATGCTCTCGTTCATATGCACCGGAATGCGGATGGTGCGCGATTGGTCGGCAATCGCGCGCGTGATCGCCTGGCGAATCCACCATGTAGCGTAGGTCGAAAATTTATAGCCGCGCCGGTATTCGAACTTATCCGCTGCGCGCATCAGGCCGATATTGCCTTCCTGAATCAGATCCAGCAAGTGCAGACCACGGTTGACGTACTTCTTCGCTACCGAAACGACAAGCCGAAGGTTCGCTTCCACCAGGTCTTTCTTGGCCCGCTCGGCTTCCTGCTCGCCGTGGCGGATCACGTTCAGCGTGTGCTTCAAGTCGAGCACCGGCGCGCCCGCCACCGCTTCGCGCTTGCGGATTTCCCGCTTTAACTCGCGTGCCCGATTCTGTGCCGTAACTCCCGCACGCGTCTCCAGCTTCTGCAGTTCGCGCTCCAGGTGCGTCAGTTCTTCAACGGCGCGCTCGATCTCCTTGGAAAACTCTTTCCACTTAGGCAGCAGGAACGGAATCCGCCGGATCGCAAGCGATGTTTCCACCTTCGCCCGATTCAGTTTCGAGCACAGCCGGCGCCGCGCGCGCTTGTTGCTGAGCGCCGTGGCTTCCAGCTTTTCATCCACTTGTTGCAGCTTCTTATGCAGAAGAATGACGTCGGCGAATTGCTGCTTTAGTTGATTGCGCCGCTGCGTATCCGCCAGCGTGCCTTCTTCCAGGTCGCCGAGATCCACCAGATTGTCTAGTTCCTCGGTGCCTTTTTTCAACTGCTCGGCCGATTCCACTACTACCAGTTGCACCAGCGCCGATCGGCTGATCGCCTTTTGCATCCGCAGCTTGCCGCGCTCCATGCGCCGCGCCAGATCCACTTCGCCTTCGCGCGTCAGCAGCGGTACCGCGCCCATTTCGCGCAAATACACACGTACCGGATCGTCGGTGTAAATCGACTCTTCGACAACCGGTTGCGGATGGAGAAAGTCCTCTTGGGCCGCTTCCGGATCGAAGAATTTCGCTTCTTCGTCGAAATTAATGCCCAGTGGGCTATCGTTTAAAAAATGATCGTCAAAATGGTCCACTCGGACTCACCTCCCCCGCAGGAAATCAGTACACCTAAACGAATTTTCTGTGGGGTACAAGTTTGAAAACTGCCTAACGTCCAACCCAACGACAATCGCGCGGAGCCAACCAGTGTTTAACCGGTCAGATGATGATAACACGTATTGGTCCAGAAGTTAAGTCCCATAGTTAATGATGTTTCAGAACGGTTTTGGTTACAGAATAATAAGCACCACGGAGTTGGTGTGCTACTAGCTGCTTTTCTGCCGCATCAGATTCTTGAGCTCGTTGAAAAACGCTTCCTCGTCCTGAAAATCGCGATACACGGAGGCAAACCGTACGTAGGCGATCTTGTCCAACTCGCGCAAACCCTCCATCAGGATTTCCCCAATTTCCGTGGTCGGTATCTCGCGGTCTGGAGAGTCGATGACCTTTGATTCCACTTGGTTTACCAGCTCTGAGAGCCGTGACATGCTGATAGGACGCTTTTCGCATGCCTTCAAAAGCCCCGCTAATACCTTTTGACGGTCGAACTTCTCGCGGCGGCCGTCTTTTTTGACGACCATGTACGGGACTTCGTCGATTCGCTCGTAAGTGGTGAATCTTCTTTCACATGCGAGGCACTGGCGTCGCCTGCGTATGGCATCGCCTTCCTTGCTCTCGCGCGAATCGACCACGCGGTCATGCAAGTGACCGCAAAAAGGGCAGTTCAATTCCCCGCCTCCGGCTCCAACTCACTCAATTTGCGCCAGCTTAAGCCCTCGTGTAGGGCGAGCGCCAGCCCAAACGGCACCACCGAAACAAACGATACCAGCCACAGGACGACAGCCATGCTCGTGGCGAGCTCGACCGGCAACCCGAAAATCTTCGTAAGAACCAGCACTGAAACGACTTGCACACCGCCGCCGATTCCAGGAATCTGCACCACCGCCCCGAAGGATGCAAAGCCGAGAAAAATCAGCGTATCCACAAACGTGAAATGAACGGCCGAACCGTAAGCCCCCGCAACGCAATAATAACAGACGGCGATCAAGACCCACTCGAGAACCGTGTAGGCGATGAGCAACAGAATCGATCGGGTGCTTTGCAGCGACTCCGCTCCTTGCACCAGAGCCTTCAGGAACCGGCCCGCGCGATCCAGATGATGCTCGGAGAGAAAACCCAGCGCGTCCATCAGTCTACGGCTCATTGCCTCCGAATAGACCCGGATCATGGCCAGAGCGATCAGGCAGGCGGCACTCACGCCGCAGACCACCCAACCACCGATTTCGAGGACCCAGGACAATATCGGACCCACGTCCCCTAAGTTCTGTACACGGCTCAGGGCAAAGCCGAAAATTGCCAGCGCGACCAGCAGATCATAAATCCGCTCGAGCACCCAGGCGGCGATCTGGGAGGAGAACGGAACGCGCTCATGCACGGCAATCAAGTAGGGGCGTACAAACTCACCGGGGCGACCGAGCAGTGTCACTGCTGTGAAGCCGACCACGGTAGCCGAAAACAGCTTCCATTTGTCGGGATGCGGCTGGAGCGGCTTGAGGAGCACTGCCCAACGGAGTACGCGCCCGTAGTAGGTGGATAGCGCCAGCACCAGCGCGGCGGAGAGCCAGGTCCAGTCGAGACGGGCGAGCGTCGAGACGAAGATTGACCAATGAAAGCCCTGCTTGCGTAGTTCGGAGCGTAACAGCACCAGCGCGACCACCACCAGAATCGCTGCCAGCGCCACCCATTTCCCTCTGCCTTTTTTAATGAAGCCGCCTTTCCCGAGGGCAGGAAGTCTTTGCCCAGGAACGGAAAAATGAACCTAACATCATAAAACCTCGTAACTTCTACTGGAAGCCGGAAATCCAGAAATAGAACAGAATTCCGGAGCCCAGCCCACCGGCGGTGGGACGGTAATGAGAGTAAAACGAGGTAAACTATGGCATCCGCTGCCATGACAGCAACGTTCCCGGCATCCGGCGCGATTTGGCCGGATAAGGCGGGGCGGAGCGCGCTCACGGCGAGCGGCGGCTGGAAGCCGGCCTCACGGGTCTTGGATCAAGACTTCACACTCGTTCAACGATGCCTGAGCGGTGATGCCACCGGTTGGGAGGACCTGGTGCGGCTTCATACGCGGCGCGTGTATGCTCTTTGCTACCGGTTTACGGGCAGGGACGCCGAGGCGCAGGACCTGACGCAGGAAATCTTCCTGCGGGTGTTCCGGACGCTGGGAAGCTACCGGTCGGCGGAGGGCTCGTTTGTTACGTGGTTGACGCGGCTGGGGCGAAACCTGCTGATCGACCACTATCGCCGTACCAAGCAGGACCGGGTGACGGAGCCGATCGAAGAACAGCTTCCGATGCTCGAGCAGAAGGAATATGCCGGTGAGGCATCGGTACGGCCGGACCGGGTGCTGGCGGGGCGCGAGGCCAGCGAAGTGTTGCAGGGAGCGCTGGCGAAGCTGTCGCCCGAGTTGCGGGAAACCGTGGTGCTCCGAGATTTGCAGGAATTAGAGTATCGTGAGATTGCCGATGTGCTGAAGATTCCCGAGGGCACGGTAAAATCACGGCTAAACCGCGGCCGGGCGGAACTGGCGCGGCTGCTGCGCAAGCAAAGAGCGGCATTATGACGTGCGCGAATTTCGAGATCGCTCTGTGCGATTACCTGGACGGGACGCTGACGGCGGCCGGCAAGGCCGAATTCGAGCAGCATCTCGCCGAGTGCGCCGCCTGCGCGGAACTGGCTCGAGATGCGGGTGCGGCCGTAAGCTTCCTGGAACGGGTGGCGGATGTGGAACCGCCCCCGGAACTGGTGACGCGGCTGTTCGCCATTGCGCAGATGCCCGAGGCCAAAGCCCGTATTCGCGGCGGGATCCGGGGCTGGCTCCAGCGGCTGTTTCAGCCCGTGCTGCAACCGCGCATGGTCATGGGATTGTCGCTGACCATTCTGTTCTTTGGCATGATGGCCCGCTGCGCAGGCGTACCTGGACGGCGGTTGAATACGGCGGATCTGGACCCATCGCACGTTTGGGCGGGCGTGGAAGACCGTGTACAGCGCGGCTGGGAACGCTCGGTGAAGTTTTACGAGAATTTGCGCGTGGTGTATCAAATTCAATCGCGGCTACGAGAGTGGCGCGAACAGCAGGAGCAGGATTCCGCGGTTGCCCCCACGGAGACCACCACGGATGAACGGCGCCTGCCGGTGCACGCAACGCCGGCACAGCAGGAACAATCCGGCAAAACAGCGCCAGCAGGAAAAACAGGGGCAAAATAGGGGATTTGTATGAACTGTCTCAACCATCCAGAAACGCCGGCAACGGCCTTCTGCCGCACTTGCGGCAAACCACTCTGCGATGCCTGTAAGCGCCAGGTGCAGGGCACGGTGTTTTGCGAAGAGCACGCTCCGCCGGTGACGGCGGCCGCCCCTCCTCCCCCGGTCTACACGGCGCCCCCGCCGATAGCGGATACTAACGTATCTCCGGGACTGGCATTCGTGCTCGGCCTCATCGTGCCGGGCGTCGGCGCTATCTACAACGGCCAATATGCCAAGGGCCTGGTGCATGCGATTATTTTCGGATTGCTGGTGAGTGTGCTGAGCTCCGGGTCGGCGCACGGTTTGGAACCGCTGTTTGGAGTCTTGATCGCGGCGTGGGTCTTCTACATGGCGATAGAAGCTTACCAGACGGCGTTGAAGCGGCGCGCCGGCCAGCCGCTGGACGAGTTTTCCAGCTTGATTGACCTGCACACGCGTGGTTCTAGTTTTCCGGCGGGCGCGGTTCTGCTGATCGTGGTGGGCGTGCTGTTGCTGCTCGATACGACCGACCTGATCCCGCTGGAGCGCTTCCTGCGTTATTGGCCGATCCTGTTGATACTTCTCGGGGTGTATCTGTTGTACGGCAGAGTGGCGGGCATGAGCGCGCACGCCGGCAATGCGCAAGTGAACCCGGGACAGGAGGCGCATCATGACCACCGGTAACGAACTGGTGCGGGCCATTCGCGGCCCGATTCTTCTGATCACGATCGGGACCCTGTTCGCACTGGACCACTTCACGGCGTACGGTTTTGGCCAGACATGGCCGATCATCTTCATCGTGATCGGCCTGCTGCTGCTTGTGGGACGCGCGACGCGCAGCGGTCCAACACCGGGAGGGGTTTCGTGAGGCCGCGCCGCTCCATAACCGGGCCGCTGGTCCTGATTCTGATCGGGGTGGCGTTCCTGATGCACAACCTGTGGCAGACGCTGCCGCTGTTTCAGATCATGGCGCAGTATTGGCCGTTCATTCTGATTGCGTGGGGAGTGCTGCGGCTGATCGAAGTGCTGTTTGAAGCCATGCGCTCGGGCCCTCTGCCCTCAGGCGGGCTGTCAGGCGGGGAAGTGGCCCTGATCATTCTGCTGTGCATCATTGGCTCGGGGATGTATGCGGCGGACCGGCATGGGGTGCACCTGGCTCCCTTCGGAGCCACGGGCCTTGAGATGTTCGGCGAAGAATTCGACTATCACACAAGCATGCAAAGGCCCGTGAAAAGCGCCGCCCACGTGGTATTCGAGAATCTGCGCGGCAACGTGCGGATCAACGGCACAGACGACAAAGAAGTCAAGGTGGACGAGCACAAGATGATCCGGGCGTACAACAAAGGGGACGCCGACAGAGCCGATCAACAGACGCCGCTCGAGATCGTACAGGACGGCGACCGGATTGTTGTGCGGACTAATGAGGACAAGGTATCGCACGTGCAGCGAATGGCCTGCGATCTGGAAGTGACGGTACCGCGGAATGCGAACATCGAAGGGCGCGGAAACAAAGGCGATTACGATATCACCGATGTAACGGGCAACGTGGATATCGCGAGCGGCAACGCGGGGGTACGGCTGACCACAATCGGCGGCAGCGTCAAGGTGGACTTGCAGCACAGCGATATCGTGCACGCGGTGGACGTAAAGGGCGATGTGGCGATCGAGGGGCACGGCACGGATGTGGAACTGGAGAATATCGGCGGGCAGGTGACAGTGAACGGATCCTACTCGGGCACGATGCAGTTCAAGAACCTGGCGAAGCCGCTGCATCTGGAATCGCGCAACACGGATTTGCGGGTGGAAAAACTACCGGGCACAATCACCATGGACCTGGGCGAGCTAACCGCCAGCAACGTGGTGGGACCCGTGCACGTGGTGACGAAATCGCACGACATACACCTCGAAGACTTCACGCAATCGATCGATCTCGAGACCGAGCGCGGCGACATCGAACTGAAGCCGGGCAAGGTGCCGCTGGCGAAGATCGATGCGCGGAGCCATTCGGGAAATATCGAGCTGGAATTGCCGGATGCGGCCGGGTTCGAGATTCGCGCAACGACCTCGCGCGGCGAAGCGCAGAACGAATACGGGTCGCCGCTCGATGCCAAGACCGAAGGCGAAGGCGGGACGGTGAAGGGCAAGGTCGGCGAAGGACCGGTCATCACCATCACGACGGATCGCGGCGCGGTTACGGTGAAGAAGGGGTAAGAGCCGCAGGTATCCCGCAAACAACGCGGTATCCCCGCGCTACATGTCAGTCAGGCAGCTGCGTGGTTGATATCCGGACTGAGCCGGGGCGCAAAACAACAAAGGAGCCAATTAGTTTCGGACCAAGTTGGCTCGCTAACTGCGTGACTGATGTGGCCAGTTCCGCACGTGCTGTGGCTGGGAATCGGATCAAGATAACTCCAGCGTTGTGCATTTGTCCTGCAAAAGCGAGCCAACCAAAGTCCTTATCCTCGGTAAGCAGAATGCGGCGTTGAGTGTATGCCATCTCCATCAATTGATGATCAACCGATCGCTGCTGAAATTCGCTGACTGCGAGGACATCGTGCCCAGCAGAACGCAGGGCTCTCACCACCGCGAAATCACAACTCTCGTCCGCCAGAAATCGCACGCGGGCAGCTACTCGGAACTTAAACTGTAGATGTCTTCGTGAGCAATCGCGTCGGCCGCGTACGCGAGGCAGGCCTGTATATCCGGCTTCGTCAGCCTTGGGTAGGCGTCGAGAAGGTCCTCGAAGGTGGCGCCTTCAGCCAGCTTGCGCAAGAGAAGCTCGACGGGGATTCGGGTGTTGCGAACGACGGGCTTGCCTTGCATTACCGAAGGATCGATCTCGATTCTGCCGGCCATCAGAAGCTCCACAACGATTGTATCAAGCCGAGCCGTTGGCAACGGCCGGGGTGGTAGAGTGTAGCGATGATCAATCGTCGCCGGGCCATGCAGGCGGTTGCCGCGGCCGTTCCCTTGGGCTTTGCAGCGCCGGGATTCGCGCAGGAACAACTCAAACGGGTTCAGCTTACCTCGCAGGATCTGCCCAAGATGGACGGGGACAATCTGCTGGTCACGATCCAGCAATTGGAGTACGCCCCGGGCGGAACGAGTGACGCGCATCGCCATAACGGGTGCACGTTCGTCTACGTTCTCGAAGGCGCAATCGTAGCGCGGATCGACGACGGTGCGGAGAGGACCTATCGGCCCGGCGAAATGTTTTATGAGCCGCCGCTGCATCTGCACGCCGTCTCTAAGAACGCGAGCCAAACCGAGCCGGCGAAATTCCTGGTGTTTCGCGTGATCGAGAAGGGCAAGCCCGCCACGGTCCCGGCGCAGTGACGGCGCCCGGCGCCTCGGCACACCCGACGCGGACGCGGCATGCGGTGCTGGCGCTCACCGTCGCGGCCTACATGATTACCTACATGGACCGGGTGAACATCGCGTCCACGGTGCCGCTGATCCAAAAAGAGCTGGGCCTTTCGATGGTCACCATGGGCTGGATTCTGAGCTCGTTCCGGTGGGGCTATGCGCTGTTCCAGATTCCTGGGGGATGGCTGGGGGACCGCATCGGGCCGCGGCGCGCGCTGGCGCTGATTGTCACGTGGTGGTCGCTGTTCACATCGGCCACGGCACTGGCGTGGAGCGCAGCCTCCATGGCGGCATTCCGGTTCCTGTTCGGGATGGGGGAAGCAGGAGCATTTCCGATTGCGACGCGGTCGCTCTCGCGGTGGATGCTACCGGCGGAGCGTGGATTCGCACAAGGCGTGACGCACGCGGGATCGCGATTGGGCGCCGCGCTGACGCCCAGCCTGGTGGTGACGGTGATGCTCGCATACGGGTGGCGTGCGCCTTTTTACGTATTCGGCGCGATCGGCCTGGTGTGGGCGGCGGTCTGGTTTTGGTACTACCGCGACACGCCGGCGGAGCATAGTTCGGTGAATGCGGCCGAGCGGCGGTTGATCGAAACTTCGCTGGGTGGAGCGCGCTCGGCACGGACGCACTCGGTGCCGTGGCGGCAGATCCTGGGGAGTTCGACGCTCTGGACGCTCTCGTTGATGTACTTCTGCTACGCCTACTGCATCTCGGTCTACCTTGACTGGTTTCCGCAGTATCTGAACAAGCATCGTGGCTTCGATCTTCGGGAGATGGGATTTTATGCAAGCCTGCCGCTACTGGCGGGAACCGCGGGCGATTTGTTGGGCGGATGGGTGTCGGACCGTTGGGCGAAAGCCTCGGGGAGTCTGAAGAAGGCTCGGCGTGGAGTTGCGGCCGGAGGGTTCCTGCTGGCGGCGGGGATGATTCTGCCGGCAACATTTACGGGCAATCCGGTGGCTTCGGTCTTGTATACATGCGCAGCCGTTTTCGGGCTTGAGATCACGGTGGGGTGCTCGTGGGCGATACCGCTCGATATTGGCGGCGATTACGCGGGCTCGGTCTCGTCGGTGATGAACACCTGCGGTAACATAGGAGGCGCGATTTCACCGGCGCTGCTTGCTTACCTGGTGCGATCGTACGGATGGAACGTGCCGTTCGTGGTGGCATCGGGGCTGTGCGTGGCGGCGGCGCTGCTATTTAGCGGGATCGATGCCACGCGAAAGATCTTTGCGGATTGAACCATGAGAATTGATCCCAATAAGTGTGTCGCCTGCGGAAACTGCACCTATGTTTGTCCGATGGGTGCGATCTATATCGACCCGGAGATCAAGCGCGCGACCGTGGACCGTAACGAGTGTGTGGAGTGCTACGCCTGCTTCAACGGCTTGAGCCAGGAGCATCTGAATCCCACGCTGGTGCGCACGCTGCGGAAGCTGTTTCAACTGGTGCGGCTGCGCTTCGATCCCGAGCCGGACGTCTGCCCGACCGCGGCGTTCGCGCCCGAAGACCTGCAATGGCCGCGCGTGGTGCGGCGGGCCTTCTCGGATCCGCGCGTGCCGCATGAATCGACGGGCGTGCAAGGGCGCGGGACCGAAGAGGTGAAGACCAACGACGTGACGGGGCGCGTCAAAGAAGGGGAAGTCGGGTTCACGATCGAGTTCGGACGTCCGGGCGTAGGCGTGTGGTTCCACGAGATCCAGAAAATGACTTCGGTGCTGGCGAAGGCCGGGGTGGCTTTCGAGAAGAAGAACCCGATCACGTCGCTGATGACGGATGTGGCTTCGGGCACGCTGCGCGAGGACATTCTGGGCGAGAAAATTCTCTCGGCGATTGTCGAGATCAAAGTGCCGGTGGAGCGCACGGAGGAGATCATCCGACTGGTGCGCGAGGTGGAGAAGCAGATCGATACGGTGGTGGCGATCGGGGTGGGCGCGCGCTGTGATGAGACGGGCGAAGAGAACGTGGTGGCGCCGATCCTGGAACGCCTCGGATACAAGCTGGAGCGTGCCAAGACGAATGCGGGCCTGGGGAGAATTACGAATCCGGTGGAAGAAGCGAAGCCGGAGCCGGTGGAGGCGCGGCGATGACGAACACACTGCACCGCTACGGCGACGCGGCCAGTTTTTTTGACGACTACATTGTGTTCGCGATTCCGAGCCGCGGGAAGAATGACCAGGGCAGCGTTCCGAAGCTGAAGAAGTTTTTGGAAATGGCACTTCCGTTCAAGCCGGTGAACCTGGGAGACGCGATTCACGGGGGTGCCCTGCGGCCGTCGCGCCACATGCAACCCACTGCGCATTGGAAGCGCGACATGACGCCGGATTTCCAGACAGTGATTGATGGCGTGGATACGCCGACGACGGTGGCGGCGGTTTTCGATAACTGCGGATTCGCGGAAGATTTTCTGAAAACCGTGCGCGCGGCCGATCTTGGGCTGTGCATCAACATTTCGACGTCGATCGAGGGCGCTGAGCAGTGTTGCCATGCGGCGGGAATTCCACGGCACAGCGTCGGCTATTCGCTCGGCTTCGAAGGCAAGACCGAAAAGCTGCCGAATAGCCAGGTGCTGGCGCTGACCACGATGTGCGGGCACGGCATGATCTCGACGAGCCTGGCGAAGAAGATGATCGATTGGGTGAAAGAAGGGCGGCGCACGCCTGAGCAGGCGGTCACGTACATGGCGCGATTCTGCTCCTGCGGCGTTTATAATCCTTCGCGGGCCGGGCGGATTCTCAGAGACGCGCGGACGAAAATCAAGTAAGGTCGACTATTTCGGGCGGCGTTTGGGCGCGGCGAACTGAAACTCGTGCACCCGCATGTTGATGCGGCGGCCACGGAAGGTGACGCCCTCGCTTTCGAGGCGGAGGCGTTGTTCCATCCCCGGATGCGCGCGGAGCTTGATTTCGCCGCCGGCGCCGACCACGCGATGCCACGGGATGGAGCCGTGCGCGGCGCGGAGAGCCCAGGCGACCTGGCGGGCGTTCTTGGGAAATCCGGCAGCGCGGGCAATCTGGCCGTAGGTGGCGACCTTGCCCCGTGGAATCTTCCAGACGGGCGCGAGGAGATCGCGAAGTTTCAGCGGCTGGCGGGTCAAGCGGCGGGCGCGGCCTCCTGAATCTCGCGCGCAACGCTGGCGAATTTCTCGAAATTGGCGTTAAACCGCGCGCTCAGGTCGGCGGCAGCGCGATCGTAAGCGGACCTATCCTGCCACATGCCGCGGGCATCGAGTATCCCGCTTGGCACGTTCGGACAACTCTGTGGCACTAGAACGCGGAACACGGGATGTGGAGTGAGGGAGACGTTATCCAGGTCGCCCGAGAGCGCTGCGTTCAGCATGGCTCGTGTGTATGCGAGCTTCATGCGATTGCCCACGCCATACGCGCCGCCCACCCACCCGGTGTTGACCAGCCAGCAGGAAGCAGCATGGCGGCGCAATTTGTCCCCGAGCATGTTGGCGTAAACGGAAGGAGCCCTTGGTAGAAACGGCGCGCCGAAACATGCGCTGAAAGTGGCTTCTGGTTCCTTGCCGAGGCCGCGCTCGGTGCCCGCGACCTTGGCCGTGTAGCCGCTCAGGAAATGATACATGGCCTGTTCGGGTGTGAGACGTGAGATGGGGGGCAGCACGCCGAATGCATCGGCCGTCAGAAAAATAACGTGATTGGGATGGCCGCCGACGCTGGGCAGAACTGCGTTATCGATGAATTCGAGCGGGTAGGCGGCGCGCGTGTTTTCTGTAATTTCTTCGGAATTGAAATCGAGCACGCGGGTTTGCGACTCCATCTCGACATTCTCGAGCACGGTGCCGAAACGGATGGCGTTCCAGATTTGCGGCTCCTGCTCGCGCGAAAGGCGGATGCATTTGGCGTAACAGCCGCCTTCGAAGTTGAATACGCCGCGATGGCTCCAGCCGTGCTCGTCGTCGCCAATGAGAAGACGGTTGGGATCGGCGGAGAGCGTGGTCTTGCCCGTGCCTGAGAGCCCGAAGAATAAGGCAACTTGCCCATCGCGGCTCATGTTGGCGGAACAATGCATGGGGAGCACGCCTTCGTCGGGCAGCAGGTGATTCAGGATCGTGAAAACGGATTTCTTGAGCTCCCCGGCGTAGCAGGTGCCGGCAATCAGGACGATGCGACGGGTGAAATTCAGGATGATGCAAGTTTCCGAGTGCGTGCTATCGGTTTCGGGGTCGGCCTGGAAGCCGGGCACGAAAAGAATGGTGAAATCGGCGGCGCGACCGGGCTCGGATTGCGGCGGGCGGATGAGCAACTGTCTGGCAAACAGGGCGTGCCAGGCCAACTGCGTGATCACGCGGACGGAGAGGGCATAGTTGGAATCGGCGCCCGCGCGGCAGTTCTGAACGAAAAGCTCATTGCCTTGGAGGAAGGCTACGGCTTTGCCGTAGATCCGGTCGAAATGGTGAGGGGAGAGGGGCTGGTTCACGGGCCCCCAGTTCACGGTGTGTTCGGTTAGCTCATCGCGGACGATGAACTTATCCTTGGGAGAGCGCCCGGTGAATTGACCGGTGTGTACCACCAGGGCTCCGTCATTGGCCAGTAGGCCTTCGCGGCGTTGAATTGCGTGTTCGATGAGGGGCTCAGCGGCGAGGTCGCGAAACGCACGGCTAACGTTGTGGATGCCAAGCTGCGCGAACTCCCCGTTGACGGCCCGACCCCGAAAAATTTCGGTATCTTCAGCCGGCATTTGTTTCTATCGTAATATGGAAGCATGGTGGTCAGAGCGCGCCTAGTCGCGCTAGGGGTGCTTTACAGCCTGCTGGTGTGCGGGCAAGTCATCGAATTCGATAACCGCGGACTCCACTATCAAACCCTGACGCGCCGAGGGGTAACTGTGATGTTTGCCCACATGCCCACGCACTTGCGCGAGTTCAGCGTTCTACAGGTCGCGGTTTCGAATGGATCGCAAGCGCCTTACTCGATCCGGCCCGAGGATTTCCGGTTTGTGCGCGCCGATGGCACGTCAATTCCGGCGGTGTCGGCCGATCAAGTGGTGAACATGCTGCTCGAAAAGGGCTCGCGCAACGACGTGATCCGGCTGGTGACGGCTTACGAATCGGGGCTATACGGTATTCAGCGCATGGTTTCGACCAACGGATATGAGTTGCGACGCCAGGCGGCGTTGGCAGAAGTGCAGTCGGCGAAACTGAAGGCGGCCGCGGCGGCATCAGCGATCGCGTTGGTGCAGACTCGGCTGCCCGGAGGGGAAACCACCGACGGGGCAGTTTTCTTCTCCCACGAGGGCAAGCCACTGACCGGTGGGCACGTTGTGGTGCAGACCAATTCGGACACGTTCGAGTTCAAGGACGAGTGAGCCGGCAGCTCAAAACCAATCGACGACCTTGAGCCCCCGGACTCGTGCAAACTCTCTGGTATTTCGTGTGACCAAAATTGCAGAATGGGCGACGGCTGTGCCAGCGATCATTGTATCCATCGGACCGATCGGCGTAGCGGCTTTCTCAAGCAGGAAACGGATGTCAGCGGACGCACGAGCGGAAGCCGCATCGAAGGGAAGGACGTGAATGGCATCGAGCACGGCATCCAACGCGCGCCGTCTTTATTCCAGTTTCACTGATTGGGCAATTCCGAAGTCGAGTTCGTAGATGACGACGGCGGGCACGGCGACCTCAGCGGGTGAGGTTGCATGAAGATGCTCCCCCACGTGGCTCAAGCCTTTGAAGTAATAGATCAGCGAGTTCGTGTCGAGGGGCGAACAATCTAGATGGGTTCGCGCCTGGCGTCAGCGCGATCGTGGCGGCGCAGATCTTCCAGAGGGGGGAAATCCGGGAAGGCGCCAGCCAGCTCGAGGAAGGCTTTCGGCCAAGTGGATTCCGTCTTTTCGCGTAAAGAGTCGCAGATCCATTTGCTCAAAGACACGCCCTCAGCATGTGCGGCCTTCTTGGCGCGCTTCTCCGTGTCTTCGTCCAGGTAGATCGTAACCTGTGGCATACCAACTATACTTCTAGCACATAGCTGTGAAGGCGAGGGCAGGCTACAACGAAAACCGCGCGCGGTCGGCGCTGACGGCGGCGCCCACGATGGCGATTTCGTCGCTGGTGGGAACCACTTCGAACAGGCTGCCTTGCAGCGGGCTCATGCGCACCATATCGTGAAGGTCGATGTTCAAGCGTTCGACGTCCACAAAGCGAGCGTTGGGGCCGGTGAGATAGAATTTGCCGGGTCCATCGAGATGTACGCTGGTGGCGGTGGCGGCGGCCAGCGCACGATGCCAGAGCCGCACGAACGCCGCACAGCGGGCATCGCCTGTTTTGGCTTCGGCGAACACTTCATCGGGTTCCATGTCGAGGAAGCGGCGGCGCATGGCGGCGTGCCCCATGATTCCTTCCAGATGTCCGACGCCTCCGCAGCCGCAGAATTTCTCCTTCGGGTCGAGGGTCACAACCATGTGGCCGCCTTCCCAAACGCCTTCCCCCTGCGGGTAGCGGCCGTAGCCGATGCCATCGCCTAAAGTCCACACGCGAACCAGGCTCTCCAGCTTCCCGCGCGTCGCCGCGATGCCGGCAGCCATGGCATCGGCATCGTTCAGGACGAGCACGCGCTGGAATGCCGAACCGATGGCGCCCTGGAGGTAGTATCCCTTGACCTGTTGCAGATTGGGCGACTCTTCCACGTGTCCGTCACGGATGATGCCGGCGAAGCCGATGCCCACGGCTTCCACCGCGGTGCCGCCGGTCACCAGTTCGATTTGCTTCCGGACCAGGGCGCCGATTTCATCGGCGGGGACGCCGTATAATCCTTCGGACTCCGAACCCGGCTCAGGATAAGTGCGCACCGGTCCCACGACCTGGCTGCCTTCCACGAGGCCAGCCACAATCCGTTCCGACGCCATGACGCCGACGATTTTCGCCATCGCAGCTCTCCTCGGCTAAAGACGCGCCAGCTTGTTCAGACCGTTGAACGCCGCGGCTTTGTACGCTTCGGCCAGCGTGGGGTAATTAAAAACGGTGTCCACAAAATACTCAACAGTTCCCTTGAGAATCAGCACTGCCTGCCCAATGTGCAGCAATTCCGAGGCACCTTCTCCGATCACATGCACGCCCAGCAGTTCCTTTGTCTCGCGGTTAAAGATAATCTTTAGACGCCCGGTGGTATCGCCGCGAATCTGGCCGCGCGCAATCTCACGATAGTACGCTACGCCGACCTCGTAGGGAACATCCTCGTCCGTTAACTGTTCCTCGGTTTTTCCGATGAAGGAAATCTCGGGGATGGTGTAAATGCCGTAGGGGTAGTAGGCCGGATTGGAGTGCATCACCAAACCGAATGCATGGGCGGCGGCGAGGCGTCCCTGTTCCATCGATACCGAGGCCAAGCTGGGAAAACCGATCACGTCGCCGGCGGCATAGATGTGCGGCTGGCTGGTGCGGTACTCGCCATCGACCGGAATCCGTCCGCGCGGGTCCGCGCTGATTCCGGCGGCTTGGAGGTTGAGCTCATCCACATTTCCCTGGCGTCCGACGGCGTAGAGCAACGCGTCGCCCGAGATCTTTTTCTTGCTTTGCAGATTGGCGACGACGCCGCCATTCGGGGCTTCTTCGACGCTTTCTACCTCTTCTCCCAAGCGCATGGTGACGCGATGATCGCGCAGGTGATACGATAGCGCCTCGACAATCTCGGCGTCGGCGAACTCCAGTAGGCGCGGGCGTTTTTCAACCAGAATGACGCGCACGCCGAGAATAGCGAACATGCAGGTGTACTCAACGCCGATGACGCCACCGCCCACCACGATCAGGGTTTTCGGCACGTCAGACATCTGCAGGATCTGGTCGCTATTGACAATGGTCTTGCCATTCAACGGAACCTTGGCGGATACCGCGGGCTTGGTACCGGTAGCGATGATGATGTTGTCCCCGTGGAGCTCCGTGGTCCCAAGGGAATTCGTGACGCGCAGCTGATTGGCATCCACAAAGCTGGCGATGCCGGTGAGCACCTCCACGCCGTTTCGAGTGAGCTGCGCCTGGGTCA
>Ga0335069_10000294_pt1 | contig 86487 bp, 70 predicted proteins | sample Lox_Sample_11_FD_206714 | JGI IMG/M metagenome (GOLD analysis project Ga0335069, IMG submission 206714) | Soil microbial communities from Loxahatchee National Wildlife Refuge, Florida, United States - Lox_Sample_1.1 | ecosystem: Environmental > Terrestrial > Soil > Wetlands | place: USA... | reverse complement strand
GGCTTGAGTCTCGTGACGCAAGCTCAGCGGGTCTGGGGCGCCAACGACCGCGTCCGGATGGCGGTGGTTGGTATTCGCGGGCAGGGGTTTGTTCACATCGAGGGCTGGTCGGGAACCCCCAACACGGAAGTGGCCGCCATCTGCGATGTGGATGAGAACGTCATCAAGCAGCGGCTGGCCGACATTGAGAAGCGGAACTGGCCCGAGCCCAAGGTCTACACGGATTACCGCAAGCTACTCGAAGACAAGACCATTGATGCCGTCTCCATTGCCACTCCCAACCACTGGCATTCGCTGATGGGAATTTGGGGCTGCCAGGCTGGCAAAGACGTCTATGTTGAAAAGCCCTGTTCGCACGCCTGGTGGGAAGGCCATCAGTTGGTCGAGGCCGCGCGCAAGTACAATCGGATTGTCATGCACGGGACGCAAGGGCGCTCCGCGGAAGGCTATCGGGAAGGCGTCCAGAAACTCCGCGACGGGGTGATCGGAGACGTCTACCTGGCGCGCGGGCTCTGTTTCAAGTGGCGCGACACAATCGGCATTGCTCACCCTGAAGCGGTCCCCTCCGGCGTGAATTACGATCTGTGGACAGGCCCCGCACCGCTGAAGCCGTTCACCCGGAACCGCTTTCATTACAACTGGCATTGGATTTGGGATACCGGCAACGGCGACCTGGGCAATCAGGGTGTTCATGAGGTCGATTTGGCGCGCTGGGGGCTCGGTGTCGGACTGCCCAACAAGGTTTCAGCCATCGGCGGCCACGTGATGTTCAAGGACGACCAGGAAACTCCGAACGTGCTGGATTGCGCGTACGAGTTCCATATGCCGGACGGCACAAAGCGCCTGCTGGAATTCGAAGTCCGGCACTGGATGACCAACACGGAAGCGGAAATTGGTCTGCCCGGGTTTGGAGCAGGGGCCGCGGCGCTGCCGCAGGCGGTGGGACAAGGCCGCTCTCCGCAGCCGAAGGCTATGTGCGGCAACCTTTTCTATGGTTCCAAAGGGTACATGGCCATGACGGGCTACGAGTCCTATCGAACGTGGTTGGGTCAGAACCAAGAGCCCGGCCCCAGCGCCACGCGCGGCGGCGACCGTTGGGCCAACTTCGTCCAGTGCGTGCGGTCGCGCAAGAGAGAGGATGTGCTTGCGCCCATCGAGGAGGGTCACCGTTCAGCGACCTTGGTTCACCTTGCGAACGTGTCATACCGCCTGGGACGCACGCTGAATTTCGATCCTGAGAAGGAACTAGTCATCGGAGACGAAGAAGCCAACCGCTTTCTGCGGGGAGATGACCGCGGCTTCCGAGCTCCGTTTACAATTCCCGAGCGGGTGTGATGCGAGCCTGCCCTCTCCCGCGAGGGGAGAGGTAGGGGCAGACACATGGGTTTGCCCCTACGGCCAAGGCGCCCGAACGTAGGGGCGCACCCGCGTGTGCGCCCTCTTCTCGTGCGGGCGAGGGTAGCGAGCCGGGTGAGGGAGCTTTCGAAACGAATCAACTTTGCCGCAACCATGGCCAGTTAGGACGCAAAGCTGAAAACCCATCTGTATCCTGTTAGAATGATGCCCATGCCTGCGAGCAACAGAATCATTGTGGCGCTCGACGTCCCGAGCGCGGAAGCGGCCCTGCGAGCGGCGGAAAAGCTCCACGGGCACGTGGGAATGTACAAGGTAGGCTCCGAACTCTTCACGGCGGAAGGGCCTGCACTGCCCCGGCGCCTCGTGGCGGCGGGTGAAAAAGTCTTCCTGGATCTCAAGTTCCACGACATTCCCAACACGGTCCGAGCTGCCGCGCGTCAGGCGGCGGCGCTGGGCGTGGCGTTGGTGAATGTGCACGCTTCGGGCGGGCGCAAGATGATGGAAGTAGCCGTAGAAGGAGTCCGCTCCGTGGAAACTGCACGAGCGGAATCCGCGCGCACGCGCGTGCTGGCCGTGACGGTTCTCACCAGCCTTGGCCCCGCAGATTTGGCAGAGGTGGGCATGCAAGGCTCGCCGGAGGAAGTCGTAGTGCGTCTGGCGCGGCTCGCGCAGGCTGCCGGCCTCGACGGCGTGGTGGCCTCGCCGCGGGAGATCACGGCGATCCGCGCGGCTTGCGGCTCCAAGTTCCTGATTGTCACTCCGGGAATTCGTCCGGCAGCCGCTGCGACGGACGATCAGACACGCATCGCGACCCCCGCCAGCGCCATTCGCTCGGGCGCGGATTATCTCGTCATCGGAAGGCCGATTACCGGTGCTCCCGATCCTATAGCAGCAGCCGACGCCATCGCGGCAGAGATGGATGCGGCGGTTGTTCCTGACCGTCCAAGGACTTAGGGACTTCTATGGCTTGTGCATGGAGGGCCGCGCCGATCCCTATGCCTGGCGTCTCATGGGCTCATGAATAGCGAAAAACGCCCCCTGCCTGACATCCTCGGCCCGCCCGACATCAAGCTAGGGGGGCTCCAAATATGGGTACATAGCAGGGAGCATACGAGTTCCCCAGCGTCCATAAGCGATTGGTTAACTGTGACAGCGCATTGCGGTGGTTCCGGTGCGGACATTTGGACTCGCGGGTCAATCCTGATGCTTTCCGAGATTAGTGATTGGTGCAGAGACTGTGAGACGATTTATCGTACCTATTCTGGTCGTGCCACCTTGGGTGGGATCGAGCCCGAGTTGTTTGCGACGATAGAAGTTCCTGATCGGCTCGGACACATTCGAGTGAGAGTGGAAATTACTCCTGACTACTTGCGGCAGCAACACAAATTCGAGTTCGAGCTGGACCAATCTTACCTTCCAGACGTAATCCGGGATTGTAAGAAGCTCCTCTCCAGGCTCGGACCAAAGGCTGACACACTATGACCGAAACCGAAATCCTCGACACCTTTCGCAAATACTCGGCGCTTCTCGAAGGGCACTTCATTCTTTCTTCGGGCCTGCACAGTGACCGCTACGTGCAATGCGCGCTGGTGCTTCAACATCCGCGCGTGGCGGAGCAACTGTGCTCGGAACTGGCGGCGAAGTTGCGTCACCTGGGGGCAGCCGTTGTTGCGGCGCCGGCGCTGGGAGGAGTCCTGGTCGCCCACGAAGTGGCACGCGCCTTGGGTGTGCGCGCTCTCTTCACGGAGCGGCAGGAAGGGGCCATGACGCTGCGGCGCGGCTTCAGCCTGACTCCCGGCGAGCCCGTGCTGGTGGTCGAGGACGTCATCACTACAGGCCTTTCCACGCGCGAAACGATTCAGTGTATTGAGCAGGCGGGCGGCAAGGTGGTGGGCGCGGGCGCGCTCATCGACCGCAGCGGCGGCAAGGCGGATTTGGGCCTGCCGAAGGCCGCGCTCGCCACGCTCACGATTCAGAACTACAACCCGGCCAATTGTCCGCTCTGCAAGGCTGGAAGTCCCGCCATCAAACCCGGCAGCCGCACCAAGAAATAGCCCAGACGCTGCGAACGATGTCTCAGGCAGCAAGTTGAGTGGCGTACCCATCCTGACGAAACGCGTCAGGGCGTGTGAGCTGCTCGCGGACATACTGTGGCCGTCCAGATTCAGCCTTGACGAGTCCGCCTGCCTCGCTCCCGCAGCCGCAGGCTTGCGACAGACGAAGACGCTGCTCGGGCGGCGCCGCCATGGCTGTTTATGTCGGCCACACTGCTTCGTTCCAACGCGCCCAGAAACGCAGCCTTGATCCGGGGTGGGGAGTATAAGTAGAAGTGCATGTATACGCCGCCTGCGCAAAGGCGTTTTAGGGAACGAGGAACGTCAGGTAGGGAACAGGGAACAGAAACCATGGCGAGATCACAGGCATAAGGAAACAGGACTGACGGTTCAGGTCGGGTGTAGTGGCCTTATTCGGTAGGAAGGGCTGTTGTTTCGAACCGGCGCTGAACCCAAGCAACACCGCCACCCGGGTCCCAGTCTATTAACACATCGTGCGATATGTGACATGAAGAACAGGCAAGTCTGCTCCTCCCACTTCGCGACGAGGTGAGGACGCCTTGCTTTCCGGCCGGTAAGTAACTCAGCCAGCCGGAAGTGTTTATGAAAAGAAAGACAGTTAGCGATTTCGACAGTGTTATCATCCCGGCCTGCGTTAGAAGTCAAGTCATTGAAAAGTCATCGCTCAGCAAATTCCAACTTGCTGCCGAAGCCTGTTTTAGGAGGCTCGTGCAAAAAACCGACAGTCAAAGCCGGAATGAATCAACGAATCAACGCCTGCCCGAAAGGCGGCAGTGGCAGGCCGCGTCTGGGCTGGCTTGCTCATGAGCAGGCTGTGCCGACGAGTTCAAGCGAAAGAACAAAGGTCAAAGCCGGAATGTCGTTTGGAATTAATAAACACTCGCTTAGGCGGAATGCCAATAAGCCCGGTCCTGGCCGGTCGGCCTTGTCGGCCGAGCTGATGGGCGAGGTTGCGGTGACACACCTCCTCAGTTCTGCCCCTTCCATAGTCTCCATGATTTGACCGAGACGCGCAGCGTTTGGCGACCATCTTGGGTCCCGCGAAGCCGCGGCGTTCGCCGGAATGTCCCACGCCACTCCCGCTTCGCCAGCTACTTGCTCCACGCTGATCATCCCGGAGCCGCCAGTTCCACCAATTGGATTTCATGCTCACTTCGGCAGTCGGATTGACGCGAAAAGAGGGCAAATCCAGTAGCCTTAAACTCCAGGGGGGTGGTCGATAAAAGCTATTAACTCATAAATCAGCAAGTCGCCGCAGGCAGACTGGGCCTGCGGTCACGTTCGAAGTCAGAGTCCCTCGCCGCCAGCAAACCCCTTCACTTTCTTCTGAATGAAACCAGGTCTCCGCACGATCTCTTGGAGAATCAATATATAAGGCAGAGCTGGTAAGACTCCTGTAAGAAGCCGCAGCCGCGGGGAGGGGTCACCGCCGTTCGGCTGGGAGCCACTTCTTCAGTGTGCGGTCGGTATGGCTGGACGCAATACGAACACGACAAAATGGCTTCTGGGTGTGCAAGGATTAAATATCCTTGAAATTCACTTGCCAGAGTAAGCATCTAGTACTTCCGTGTGGATAATCAGCGTGCAAAGGAGGTAACAACTATGCTAAGCTCACATCTGAATGGGACGGCCATTGGCCCGATGCCCTATCCACCAATGCGGGGGGCGGCCATTGGTCCGATGCCTTATCCGCCGAGGAAGCGGGCGTCAATTGGCCCAATGCCCTATCCTCCGGTGATCGGCCCCATGCCTTATCCACCGCTGGCCTAACAAAGTGTTGCATGGCGCGGATGGGCAGGGTTTGGGAGGCAGGCTCTGCCCATCCGAGCCAGATTGATGCGCGTAATTGGTCTTGTCATTAGCCTGTGCGTGCTGGCGCTTGAAGGGTTCCTTATCCTTCGAGGTGTGCAGCGCCGCTCGCACAAATTCTTCCCTCTCCTTTTCGCATACCTCGTCTACGATTTCTGCACAACGGGGAGCACGTACGCAGTCAATTGGCTCCGCCCTGAATGGTATGCTTCCGCGTACTGGTTTTGTTACGTCCTGAGCATCCTTGTGGAGTTCGCGGTGTTGGTCGAGATCTCCGACCATATCTTCCAGCCTTTTCCTGCCATCCGGAACATGGGGCGCGCGCTGACCCTGGCCGTATCGGCCGCGTTCGGCATTTCGTATGTTCTTCCGGCGCTTGTGGCGGCGCAGGGGCCACGGGGCGCCCTCCTGAACTTCGCTCTGCGAACTTCGCTGACCAAGGCAGCAATTCTCACGGTGCTTTTCCTTGCGGCGCGCCACTTCGATTTGAGGTTGGGGAAGAATGTTGCGGGCCTCATGCTGGGCTTCGCGGTTTACCAGGGCATAAACGTGGCGAATCTTGCTGCTGCACGCGCCACAGATCCCGCCTTTTATGCTGGCGTACTGTGGATCGTATCGCCAGCGGCCTATATACTCTGCTTAATGATCTGGACAGTGGCCCTCTGGCAAGTTGCACCCGCGCCCGTGGCGGGTGCAGCACCTCGGGCCAGCGAAGAAAATTCGGAAGCCGTGGCTTTAGGACTCACGCGATTCAATAATAATCTTGCTAGGTTCTTACGCCGATGAACATGATAATTTACATAGGTTTTGCGATTGCCTTCCTCGTTTTGGTCCTGGTTCTGGCTGCAAGGGGAGCGAACCGGGAGAGTCTTCCAGAATCCACTCTGGAAGATTGCACCCCTTGTCCAGGTGAGGACCGCTGGCTCAGTCTCTCTGAGCGGATCTTCGACCCGTCGGATGCCCGTTGGTTGCGTGACGAACTGGCTTTCCCGGCTCTCGCAGATTCCCTCACCGAATCACGCAAGCAGTTGGCAATTCGCTGGTTGAAGACTCTCCAGGCATCGTTTGACCAATTCGTGCGCACGCCGGAACGGCTGACCAGCGAGAATCAGGCAGGCTCCTCCGAAAGCTGGCGGCTGCTGTGGTTGACGGTACGTTTTCAGTGCCTGCTGTTCTATGCTCTCACGATGGTTCGACTCTTCGGCCCCTATCACCGGTTGATTCCCTCATTCGCCTGGATGCAGTTTCTCGAGGGAGACAGTTTGCGTCTTCAGCCGTCAACCCTAACATCCAACAGCCGGTTCCGCTGAAGCCCTTGCGGCGACCGTGAACTACTTTTATCGGTTGTTTTGCCCGCTTCATCTGACCTCCGTCGTGGTGGATTTCACGCGTCGGCAGTGTCTTCTAGCCCTTTTGTCCTTCGCTTGAGCAAGAAGTTCTGCAAGCCCCACGCAAGCTAAATCTTTCCAATAACTTAAACTCAATCTGACGTCGCTCATCTTGGCCCCTCCGTTGCAGCGTCCAAGCGTGAGCTGCCAGCGATGTCTTCGCGTATTTGTTCTGGAAACAGGATGCTCGCCGAGGGCGCTCTCGCCGCCGGGTGCCGCTTCTTCTCGGGTTATCCCATAACCCCCGCTTCAGAAGTGTACGAAGTCATGATGCGCGAGTTACCGGCTAGGGGAGGATTGGCACTGTCTGCTCCCGACGAAATCTCGTCTCTTTGTTACTGCGTAGGTGCAAGCCTGCGTGGGCTCAAGGCGCTGACGGCGACTTCCGGGCCCGGCTGGTCGCTGATGATCGAGACGTTGCAGTACGCTTTCATGACGGAAACACCTGTGGTGATCGCTCTGGTACAACGGCTGGGGCCGAGCACGGGCGGCGCGACGCAGGGTGCGCAGGGCGACGTGTATCTCACGGAATTTTCCACCTCTGGGGGCTACACCCTACCGGTGTTCGCGCCCAGCAATGCCGCAGAGTGTTACGAACTCGCCGTGCACGCGTTCAATTGGTCCGAGCGGTTGCGCACTCCCGCAGTGCTGCTCTCCGACAAAGAAGTGGGCATGACCTCCGAGGTTGTCGATGACGCCGCTGTGCAATTGCCTGCGATGGTCGATCGCAAACTTGCTGATCCTCACGCCGACTATTTACCATACGCGCTGCATGAGCCCGGCGGAGTGCCGGCATTTGCCGCTGTGGGAGGAGAGGTCAAGGCCACGGTGACCGGCTCGGCTCACGATGAGCACGGCCGGCTGCGCAAGAATTCTCCTGTAGTCATTGAGGAGCTGCTGCACTTGAAGCGCAAGATCGAAGCATGTGCGGATGAGATGGCCATGGTCCGGCCGGACCTTGATCCGAACGCGCGCAGCTTGCTCATTAGCTACGGTGTGACCGCGCGTGCCGCCCGCCAGGCTGTGGGCACGTTGCGGAGCACAGGCAAGAAGATCTCCTTCCTGCAGATTCAATCGTTGTTTCCCGTCCCACGTCACTGGCTGGATTGGGCGACGGCCGGCATTGAATCGGTATTCGTAGCCGAGGAGAACCTGTCCGGACAGTATCGCGATGCCCTCACGCCCTATCTCACCGGCAAAAAGGTGTACGGGATTAACAAGATCGGCAGCCTGATTTCTCCGCGCGAGATCGTTCAGGTTGTCCAGGGGGTGCGGGCGTGAGCGCGACCGCTCCTTATCTATCGCCCGACGCGACGCTGCCCTACTGCCGCGGCTGTGGCCACGCCCTGGTGGTGCGACAGTTGAGCCGCGCTCTGGAACAACTGGCCTTCCCCTCCCGTTCCATCGTTTTGACGACGGATATCGGTTGCGTGGGCCTCGCCGACTCGTTGTTCCCTCATTTGCATACGGTCCACACGACACACGGCCGCTCGACGGCGTTCGCCACGGGGATGGCGTTGGCCGATGCGGTCGTCGGGTCCGAACGGCTGAAGCCCATTGTCATGATTGGTGACGGTGGAGCTATGATCGGGCTCCTGCATCTGGTGCACGCGGCACAACTGAATGTGGATGTGACGGTCCTCGTCCATAACAACTTCCTGTTCGGGATGACGGGCGGCCAGCATTCCGCCCTGACCCCGCTCGACTGGGTGACGGCCACAACACCGGAGGGCAACTGGACTCCGCCGCTCGACCTTCTGGCTTTGCTGCGCACGGCGCACGCAGGTTTCCTGGCCCGGCAATTTGCCACGAGCCAAGACCTGGCGGCAACCATTGCGGACGCCATCAGTTTCCCAGGGTTCTCTGTTGTGGAAATTGTCGAACTTTGCCCAGCTTACGGAGCGCGCTGGAATCAGGTGACTGGCGCGTCGCTTGCAGAACTGGTTGAGCGCGAGGGGTGCGCGGTCGGCAAACTGGAGACCACAGCACCGCGGCCTCCCTTCCAAGAACTCTATCGCCAGAAAGTGGAATCGCGGAAGTTGCAGCACTCGAAGCGGCAGGTACCGAGCATTGCGACGCCCGCCAAGCTTGAGGGCGAGATGCGTTTGGTTGTGGCCGGAAGTGCTGGAGAAAGAGTGCAGTCGGCGGCAGCTCTACTTTGCCGCGCCGCGCTGGCCTCCGGGGTCTATTCAACGCAGAAGAACGATAACCCGGTGACGCAGGGTTCGGGATTCTCGCTCTCCGAGATTACCTTGAGCCCGCATCCGATTGAATATACCGGGCTTGAAAGCCCCGACGTAGTTCTAGTTGCCAGCCACGAGGGTTGGAAGGAACTCGCGGCGAACGGGACGCTGGAAGCATGCCGGAAGGAAACGCTCTTGCTCATGGATTCAGAGATTGCGGCAGATCCCCCGGCAGGCAAGGTTGTTCGGTTACCGCTGCGTAACGGAAATCCCAAGCGGGCGGCGTTGGCTGCGATTGCCGCCTGGCTTGAACTCGATTCCGTGCTACCCCAAGAAGCGTGGCAGGCCACACTCGCCACCGAGCCTGAGGAGCGCAGGAAAGAAGCAGAAGCTGCGATTGCAGCCGGGCAAGGGCTGGCGAGGACGGAATCCCGGCCTTCTTAGGTCCGCGCCGACGAGGCGTTGCTGCGGCCACTCACAAGTGCTCCCCGGGGCACACAGAACGCACGAGCTTTTTCCAGGGTGCTGAGAGGTTAGAACCCTGACACCTGGCACCCGTTGCGTGGAATTTGGAACTTGAAAACCAAGGATGGAGTGAAACAATGACCAGAAGCAAGGCAACGATTGACGGGAATGAGGCTGCAGCCTCTGTAGCCTATCGCGTCAGCGAAGTAATTGCTATTTATCCCATCACGCCTTCCTCCCCCATGGGAGAGTGGGCGGATCAATGGTCCGCCGAGGGCAAAACCAACATCTGGGGCACGGTCCCGCACGTCATCGAGATGCAGAGCGAGGGCGGCGCGGCCGGTGCACTGCATGGCGCGCTCCAAGCGGGCTCGCTGGGTGCGACCTTCACCGCCTCGCAGGGCCTGCTGCTGATGATTCCCAACATGTTCAAAATCGCCGGTGAACTCACGGCGACCGTGCTGCACGTGACGGCCCGCACCGTCGCCACACATGCGTTGTCGATTTTCGGCGACCAGGGCGACGTGATGGCCACGCGCTCTACAGGCTTCGCCCTGCTGGCTTCGAACTCCGTCCAGGAAGTGACAGACTTCGCGCTGATTGCGCACGCCGCGACGCTGGCTTCCCGCGTTCCTTTCCTCCATTTCTTTGACGGCTTCCGCACTTCTCACGAAGTCGGCAAGCTGGAACGGCTGGGGGACGATGACTTGCGCGCCCTGATCGACCCCGCGCTGGTGGAGGCGCATCGCAAGCGTGCTCTCTCCCCTGACCATCCCATCATTCGCGGCACGGCGCAGAACCCCGACGTCTTCTTCCAGGCGCGCGAGACGGCAAACCCCTTCTACGCAGCTTGCCCCGGTATCGTGCAGCAGGTCATGGACAAGTTTGCCAGCGTGGTGGGCCGCCAATACCACCTATTCGACTATGTCGGCGCCCCCGATGCCGAGCGCGTGATGGTGCTGATGGGATCCGGCGCCGAAGCGACGCAGGAGGCTGTCGAATATCTCCAGGGGCACGGTGAGAAAGTGGGTGTGCTGAAGGTTCACCTCTACCGTCCCTTCTCGGTCGAACATTTCCTCACCGCTCTCCCGAAGACGGTAAAGACTCTGGCCGTGCTCGATCGCACGAAAGAACCGGGTGCCGCGGGCGAACCTCTGTACCAGGATGTGATCACGGCGCTGAGCGAAGGATTGGCTTCCGGCAAATCTCCTTTCGCGTCTTTCCCGCGTGTCATCGGCGGGCGCTATGGCCTGTCCTCGAAGGAATTCACTCCCGCCATGGCTAAGGCCGTGTTTGACGAGGCTGCCAAGGCCACACCGCGCAACCACTTCACGGTGGGCATCGTGGACGATGTCACGCACACGAGCCTGGAAGTTGACCCCTCCTTCTCAACCGAAGACCCCAAGACCGTCCGCGCGGTTTTCTACGGCCTGGGTTCGGACGGTACGGTTGGCGCCAACAAGAACTCCATCAAAATCATCGGTGAGGATACCGAGAACTACGCGCAGGGCTATTTCGTATACGACTCGAAGAAATCCGGGTCGGTCACTACTTCCCACCTGCGTTTCGGCCCGAAGCCCATTCACTCAACGTACCTCATTACGCAGGCGAACTTTGTGGCCTGCCACCAGTTCTCCTTCCTGGAGCGGCTGGACGTGCTGAAGGTAGCGGAACCCGGAGCCACTTTCCTGTTGAACAGCCCCTTTGGCGCCGACGAAGTGTGGAACCATGTCCCTCGCACCACGCAACGGCAAATCATCGAGAAGAAGTTGCGCTTCTTCGTCATCGATGCGGTGGCGGTTGCGCACGCAGCGGGCATGGGCGGCCGCATCAACACCGTGATGCAAACCTGCTTCTTTGCAATCAGCGGAGTCTTGCCGCGCGCTGAAGCCATTGATGCCATCAAGCACTCGATTGAGAAGACTTATGGGAAGCGCGGAGAATCCGTGGTGAAGAAGAACTTCGCCGCGGTGGACGCCGCGCTCGGCCACCTGCACGAAGTCAAGGTGCCCGCCGCGGTCACGAGCGATTTTGACCTGCGCCCGGCCGTTCCGGCGGCAGCGCCCGAATTCGTCCAGAAGGTGCTCGCCAAGATGATCGAAGGCGACGGCGACTCCTTGCCGGTCAGCGCCCTGCCCGTTGATGGCACTTTCCCGACAGCCACTTCGCAATGGGAAAAGCGCAACATCGCTCTCGAAATCCCCGTGTGGGACGAGAACCTTTGCATCCAGTGCGGCAAGTGCGTGCTGGTATGCCCGCACGCGGTCATCCGTAGCAAGGTTTACGATCCTGCACTGCTTGCGAAGGCCCCGGCCACGTTCAAGTCGGTGCCGGCCCGCTGGAAGGAATTCAAGGAGCTGAAGTACACACTGCAGGTTGCTCCGGAAGACTGCACCGGCTGCAGCCTGTGCGTGGAAATCTGCCCGGCGAAATCCAAGAGCGAAGCCAAGCACAAGGCTATCAACATGCAATCGCAACCGCCCTTGCGCGAAGCGGAACGCGAGAACTGGGATTTCTTCCTCGAGCTTCCCGAGGCTGACCGCCGTACACTCAGCTTGGCCCAGGTGAAAGACGTGCAATTGCTCCAGCCCTTGTTTGAATTCTCGGGAGCCTGTGCGGGTTGCGGCGAGACGCCCTACGTCAAGCTGGTCAGCCAGTTGTACGGCGATCGCGCCTTGATCGGCAATGCCACAGGGTGCTCGTCGATTTACGGCGGCAACCTGCCCACCACTCCGTACGCCGTCAACCACGAAGGACGCGGCCCGAGCTGGTCGAACTCGCTGTTTGAGGACGCCGCGGAATTCACGCTGGGTATGCGGCTGGCTGTCGATCAGCAGGCGCAATACGCCCGGGAGCTCGTCCAACGCCTGTCCGGGACCATTGGTGATGAGCTCGTGAAGGCCCTGCTCGGCGCGGATCAGTCGACGGAGACGGGTATTCGCGAACAGCGGGAACGCGTGCAGGCACTCGTCGCCAAGCTGGCCGGAAACAAAGCGCCGGAAGTTCGCGACCTTCTCAACGTCGCGGACACGCTGGTCAAGAAGAGTGTGTGGGGCTTTGGTGGTGACGGTTGGGCTTACGACATCGGCTACGGAGGACTCGATCACGTCCTGGCCAGCGGCCGGAATGTGAACATCATGGTGCTCGACACCGAGGTTTACTCGAACACGGGCGGCCAGATGTCAAAGTCCACTCCCCGCGGCGCCGTGGCCAAATTCGCGGCGGGCGGGAAGCCTCGGCCTAAGAAGGACCTGGGCTTGATGGCGATCAGCTACGGCAACGTCTACGTCGCCCAGGTCGCCATGGGCGCAAGCGACATGCAAACGCTCAAGGCCTTCCTGGAAGCCGACGCTTATGACGGGCCTTCCATCGTCATTGCCTACGCCCACTGCATCGCACACGGCTACGATCTGGTGCACGGCTGCGAGCAGCAGAAGGCGGCGGTGCAATCGGGCTATTGGCCGCTCTACCGTTACAATCCTGACTTGGCCAAGCTGGGCAAGAATCCGTTCCAGTTGGACTCGCGGCCGCCGGCCTTGCCGCTGGAGAAGTACATCTACAACGAAACCCGCTACACCATGTTGACCCACAGCGATCCGGAAGCTGCCAAGCACTTGCTGGCGCTGGCAGAGCAGGACGTGCAAAACCGCTGGAGGCTCTATACCAACATGGCCGCCATGTCGATGAGCGGGGGAAAGTAACAGAGGCTGGTAGACGGTAGACAGCATACAGGACCAGGGCGAGGCCCTGCCTACCGTATGCCGTCTACCGCACCGGACTTCGGACTCATCTTAGGAGGAAGTAAATGATCGACCTGACCACAAAGTATCTTGGGTTGAAGCTCGAGAATCCTCTCGTCGTTTCGTCTGTGCCCCTCTCGGAGGACATCGGAAATATCCGGCGGATGGAGGATTCCGGTGCCGCGGCCGTCGTGCTCCCTTCTCTGTTCGAGGAGCAGATCCACGTGGAGAGCAACGCGCTGGATGCCTATCTGCAGCAGGGCACGGAAAGCTTCGCGGAGTCGCTGACGTATTTCCCCGACCTGACCGGGTACAACCTCGGCCCCGAGGGTTATCTGGAACATCTGCGCCGTGCCAAAAAGGCGGTGAGTATCCCGATCATCGCCAGCCTGAACGGCAGTTCGACGGGCGGATGGATTGACTACGCGAAGAAGATGCAGGAAGCAGGAGCCGACGCCCTGGAGTTGAATATCTACCTGATTCCCACCGTTCCCGAGACCGACGGGCCAGAGGTCGAACAGGTGTACGTCGATCTTGTCGCCAAAGTGAAGGCCAGCCTGCGAATTCCCGTGGCGGTGAAAATCGGAGCCTACTTCAGTTCGCTGCCCCACGCCGCCCGGCGATTGGCCGCGGCGGGCGCCGACGCTCTGGTGCTCTTCAATCGGTTCTATCAACCGGACTTCGACATCGAGAACCTGGAGGTCGTCCCCAATCTCATTCTCAGTACGCCCCATGAACTGCTGCTGCGCTTGAACTGGGTGGCGGTCCTCTACGGGAAGATTCAGGCAGACTTGGCTGTCACGGGCGGTGTCCATACAGCCATTGATGTCCTCAAATCCATGATGGCCGGGGCGCGCGTCGCCATGCTGGCTTCCGCGCTGCTCCAAAACGGCATCGGCCACCTGGCCGTCGTGCGGACCGCGCTTCTGAAATGGATGGAGGAACACGAGTACGAATCCATCCAGCAGATGCAAGGCAGCATGAGCCAGCGGGCCGTTGCTGACCCCTCCGCTTTCCAACGCGCGAACTACGTGAAAGTGCTGAGTTCGTACGCGCTGAAGGCGGGAGCGCAATAAGGCAAAACCTGAACCGAATCGGGGGCGAGCCATCGGTTCGCCCCCTTGCTTCTTTCTAACAAAAAAGGGCTTCGTTTCTGTCCCATGACGCAACAGAATCTCCGTAAGCTACGCCGGCTGTCGCAGATCCTTTTTCTTGGTCTCTTCTTGTTCCATCTGCATATGACGGAATTCCGCGGCTCACTCAAGGCCGCGAGCGGCGACATCCGGTTACCGATACCTTACCCCGGCATCTTCCTTCAGGCCGACCCGCTGGTTGCCCTTTTAGACGTGTTGACTTCGCGGGCTCTCTATCGCGGGCTGCTGTGGAGCCTGACGATTCTGATTCCCACACTGTTCCTCGGTCGTTTCTTCTGCGGCTGGATCTGTCCGCTGGGGACCTTGAATCACTTCTTCAGCAGTTGGCAGTCCGACCGCAAGCGTGGTCCCGAGCGGCTGGCGCGAAACCGCTACAAAAAATGGCAGACCTGGAAGTACTTCCTTCTGATCGCGGGCCTGATCTCCGCGCTTCTGGGCGGCCTTTGGGTGGGGATGTTCGATCCCATTTCGCTCACGGTGCGCTCGCTGACGGCAGCCTTCCTCCCGGGCCTGAATTACGCGCTGGAGGCATTCGTCAACGCGCTGCGGCATTCGTCCGCCGCACCCATGGCCATGCGGTCGGTAGCCGCATTCTTGCAAGTTGCTTTGACGGAAACTCTGCTGAGCTTCCGGCAGCCGCATCTGCATCAGGCGTTCTTGCTCGGCGTGATCTTTGTGGTGCTGATGGCTATGAACCTGCGCATCACGCGGTTCTGGTGCCGCGCGCTGTGCCCGTTGGGCGCTCTGATGGGCATCGCCTCACGCTGGTCCATCCTGGGGCTGGAGAAACATCCGGAGCGGTGCAACGACTGCAACCGTTGCCTGCTGGACTGCCAGGGTGGCGACGATCCGCTGCCTAAAGCCAAGTGGCGGAAGGCCGAATGCCACCTCTGCTTTAACTGCGTCGGAGCGTGTCCGGAAGATGGACTCCGCTTCAAGTTCTTTCCGCGGGCCGCCACCACGACGGAAGGCCCCAACCTTGAGCGTCGGCGCGCGCTGGCGGGAGTAGCGACAGGTGCCGCGATCCTGCCAATTCTCCGCTCGAGTCCGGGTAAGGACCCGCGTTTGATCCGGCCACCTGGGTCGCTTGATGAGCGCAGCTTTCTCGCGCGCTGCATTCGCTGCGGTGAGTGTATGAAGGTCTGCCCCAATAACGCGTTGCAGCCGGCACTCGGCGAAGCGGGTGTGGAAGGCTTGTGGACTCCGATATTGACGCCGCGTACCGGTTATTGCGAACCCAGTTGCGTGCTATGCGGGCAAGTCTGTCCCACGGGCGCCATCTGGGAGATCACCCAGGCCGAGAAGGCATGGCTCCCGGCCACCGCTGCAAAAGACGCGAAGCCGGTCCGCCTCGGTACGGCTTTCTACGACCGCGGCCACTGCCTGCCTTGGGCGATGGCCACACCCTGCATCGTGTGCGAGGAATGGTGCCCGACGTCTCCCAAGGCCATCTATCTCGAACCGGCCGACGTTGTGGATGAGAACGGGAACACCAAACAGCTTCAACAACCGCACGTCGATCCCAGCCGTTGCGTGGGCTGTGGTGCCTGCGAGTTCGCTTGCCCCATCAAGGACCACCCGGCCGTGTATGTCACCAGCATCGGTGAAAGCCGAGCCAAATCGAATCAGATTCTATTGAGCCGCTAAACAGGAGGCGCACGCTCGTGAGAACTCTTACGTTTGCCATGGTCCTATCGCTCGCCGCATCGTCAGCCGGTTGCCGAAGCAAGGGACCGAGCGACTTCTTCCCGGCCAGTAACGCCGTCCAGGGCTGGGTGAAGGCCGGCGATACGAGGACGTTTGACGCCAGCCATTTGTTTGAGTACATCGATGGCGATGCTGAGAAATATATCCAGGCGGGAGTGGTGAAGACCCTTACCAGCGACTATCGCTTCAACGATAAGACCGACGCTACCGCCGACGTTTTCGTGATGGCCAAACCGGAAGGTGCAGCTAAGATCTTCGATTCGGAACCGGCTGCTGGAAGTCAAGCGGTGACCATCGGTGAAGCCGGCCACATCGGCAAGGGGAGTCTGACATTCCACCAGGGGCCTTTCTATGTCCGCGTAGTAGCGTACGAGGACTCCCCCGAGATGACCCAGGCCCTGACCAGTCTCGGGCGCGCCATCAGTAGCCGCCTTAAGTAAGAACGGCGGTAAGTGGAAGCCCCAAAGTACAGCAGCCCTCCCCCCCTTGCGGGAGAACGGGCCGGCGGTCACACGGACGGCCACAAACTCCATAGCCCTCTCCCCCGGGGAGAGGGTGACCGACGGAGGAGGCCGGGTGAGGGGTCAGTTGAAGCCGGAGCCGCCATCTGCCGTAACAAAAGGAGCCTGGATAGGAAAAGCGAAGGAGGCCCTATGACCAGCAGAAACCGCCTTGGGCGGCGCGAGTTCATCGCTGCTTCCGCCGGAGCGCTGGCAGCGGGACTGGGCAGCGCTTACGGCCGTGTGCCTCGGAGTGAGATTGAAGAGGCTGCCGCGAAAGTCGGGCGTATACCGCGACGCGCACTGGACCGCTCGGGCCGCAAGGTGACGGTGCTCGTCGGCTCAGCCACCTGGAGCCCGGAGGCAATAGAAGCGGGCATCTTGTGCGGGATCAACTATTGGCACAAGGCGGATGAGTGGACCCGGCAGTCTGTCCCCTCCGCGATCGTGAAGAACCGGGAAGCGCATTATTGTGAAGTTTGCATCGACCGCGTGCGCGGCAATCACGAGACCGGAGTGATTGACGAAGAGGCCCACTACCAGCTCGTCAAACAGACCGTTGACCGCACTGGCCTCCGCTACTTCGACGATATGATGTTTCACTTCGGCTACCACAGCCGGGCGGAGCTGAAGAATAACCGGGCGTTCATCCGCGCCTACGAGCGGTTGAAGAAGGAAGGCCTGGTGCGCCACCTTTGCCATTCGCAGCACAGCTATAACGGAAACGGCCGGGTCCCCGGGGGAGAAGACCGGGCAGCAATCCTCACGGCCGCCATGGAAGACGGCGTGTACGAACATGCGCAGTTTCCCTTCACCTTCGGCGAGGAAGAGGCCCTCACGAAGTTCGTCAGTCTTGCCAAGAGCAAAGGGTTCGGAACCACAGCGATGAAGACGACGCGAGGAGCCGCGCGCATGCAAGCCGACCCCGCCTTTATGAGCAAATTCCCAGCAGGAACCACACCCCACCACGCGCTCGCCCGTTGGCTGACCACCGCCACTGACCTCAGCGCGGCGATCATCCAGATCAACAGCCTCGGCCAGTTCGTTGATACCTATTCCGGCGCAGGCAAGCCTTTGCGGGCGGCTGACACCCGGGCGATTGAAGCGATGACGGCATACGCGAACCAAGAGGTCTGCCGGTTGTGCAACGATTGCATGAGCCATTGCGCGGAGGGCGTCGCGATCGCTGACATCCTGCGCTACGAACGCTATGCCACCGACTACGGCGAGCGTGACCGCGCGCGGCGGCTTTACGCACAACTCGAAAAACGCGGCGACACTTGCCAAGTGTGTGGCACCTGCCTTACTCACTGCCCGCAAGGCCTCGATGTTCCGGCCAAGCTGGCGAACGCGCATCGCCTGCTCGGTTGACACAGTCCCAACACGACGAGGTCTGTAAACCCACAGTGTGAATCCTGCTTGGTTCCCGGGGCCGAATTGACTTCTCCGTCCCCGTCGACTAGGCTGGATTTTGGGGCAATAAGGCTGCCTCTGCGGCAGACCCCGGTTCACAATCTGCTATCGGCTTTAGTGGGGACATGAAAAGGGTTTATCTCGACAACAACGCCACAACGCCAGTGGCACTGGAAGTGTTCGAGGCCATGCGGCCGTACCTCCTCGAAGACTACGGCAACGCTTCTTCGATCCATTGGTTCGGGCAGCGCGCCAAGATGGCCATCGAGAAGGCACGTGAGCAGGTGGCGCGGCTACTGAACGCCCGGCCGACCGAGATCGTGTTCACCAGCGGCGGGACGGAGTCCGACAACGCAGCGCTGGCCGGCATTGTCGAGGCGGCGCGCGGGGAACGAAAGCACGTGGTGACCACGGCGATCGAGCACCACGCCGTGCTCAACACCGCGCAAGCTCTGGAGAAGCGCGGCATCAGTGTGACTTACGTCCGCGTGGGGCCAAGTGGTGTGGTAGACCCCGCGGATGTTGAGTCTGCGCTGCGCCCCGAGACTGTGCTGATCAGCGTCATGCACGCGAACAACGAATTGGGGACGATTCAGCCGCTCGAGGAGATCGGCCGCATCGCTCGCGAGCGCGACATCTACTTTCATACCGACGCCGTGCAGGCGGTGGGCAAGATTCCCGTGGATGTCGCGAAGCTCGGCGTGGACCTGCTTTCGCTCTCCGCTCACAAGCTGTACGGTCCCAAAGGCGTGGGCGCGATGTACATCCGCAAGGGCACCATCCTGCGAGCGTTCATGCACGGAGGACATCACGAGCGCGACCGGCGGCCCGGAACGGAAAACGTGGCGGGGATCGTGGGCCTCGGCGCCGCGGCGGAGCTGGCAGGCGCGCATCTCGAGGAAGAAGCGGCCCGCGTGGGAGCGCTGCGCGATCGCCTGGAGACCGGCGTCCTTGCGGCTGTGCCACAGGTGAGGGTGAACGGTGACCGTGCGAGACGCGTGCCGGGCACCGCAAACCTCGCCTTCGACTATATCGAGGGCGAAGGGTTCGTGATTGCCATGGACCTGCGCGGCATTGCGTGCTCGACGGGCGCGGCGTGCTCCTCGGGGTCGCTCGAACCTTCGCACGTTCTCTCGGCCATCGGGCTCCGCCCGGAGCAGGCGCGATCGAGCATCCGCTTCAGTCTGGGCCGCTTCACCACCGCCGAGGATGTGGAGACGACGCTCGCCATCTTGCCCGCCGTCGCGGAACAACTGCGCTCCGTGTCGCCGCATTATCGAAAGGAAGCTATCAGCGCTCAGCTTTCAGCGGTCAGCAAGAACTCTTAGGCTGCGCTCGCCCCCCAGTAGTTTGCTTCGATTGCAGCACCGGGCTGGGACTGTCCCGTAAGAGCTGAAGGCTGAGAGCTGACTGCTGACCGCGGTTTTACCATGACCATTGCAGTTGCCATGAGCGGCGGCGTCGATAGTTCGACTGCCGCCGCTTTGCTTGCACAAAACGCTTCCTCCGCCGCGAGCGGCGCTCCGGCCGTGGTTGGCCTCACCATGCAACTGTGGAACCAGCGCCGCCTGCCGCAACTGCTGGGCGTAGAGCGCGGGGCGGATGGGCACGGCGCGGGGCGCTGTTGCTCTCTCGATGATGTCTATGATGCGCGCGCCGTAGCCAATTTTCTGGGCATCCCTTACTATGTCATCAATCTTGAGACGGAATTCGAAGCGGCCGTGGTGCGGCCCTTTGTCGAGCGGTATCTGGCGGGTGAGACCCCGATTCCGTGCAGCCTATGCAACACGGAAATCAAGTTTGAGCGCTTCCTTACCACGGCGCGGCAGGTCGGCGCGGAGCGCATCGCCACGGGCCACTACGCGCGCATTCGGCGTGACGAACAGACGGGCCGCTACCATCTGCTGCGCGGCGTCGATCGCTCCAAGGACCAGGCTTACTTCCTATTCGGATTGACGCAGGAGCAACTGGCCCACGCGGAGTTTCCGCTGGGCGAGATGACCAAGCAGGAGGTGCGTGAGGTGGCGCGCGCCCGGGGGCTGCCCGTCGCCGACAAGGCCGAGAGCCAGGAGATCTGCTTTGTCCCCACCGGCAGCTACCGCGAGTTCATCCGCGCGTATCTCGCGGAGCACGGCCAGCAGCCGCCGTCCGAGCCCGGAGAGGTCGTGTCGACCGAAGGGCGCGTCCTCGCTGAACATCAGGGGCTACAGGATTTCACCGTGGGACAAAGGAAGGGATTGGGTGTAGCTGTGGGTGAGCCGCTTTATGTGATCGCGCTTGAGCCCGCGAAGAACCGCGTGGTGGTGGGTCCCGATAGCGAACTCTACCGCTGCCGTTTCCGTGTACGCGACGTGAACTGGATTCGGCCACTCCGGGAAGGTGGCGCGGTCGAGGCCCACGTGAAGATCCGCCACAACCATCCCGGCGCACCGGCGCGCGTGGAGGCGAGTGAGGACGCAGGAGCCCTCGTCGAATTCCACGCTCCGCAGCGCGCTATCACACCCGGCCAGGCCGCCGTCTTCTACGACGGCGACGAGGTTCTGGGCGGCGGCTGGATCGCCGAAGCACTCAAATAAAAAGCTGCTCGTCTTGCGTTGCTTCGCTGACGTTGGTGACGCGGCGGCGTGTGAAGAGGAATTCCAGGCCCGACCGGATGCCCTTGACCACGGCACTCAATTCCTGGATAGGGCCCAGAACGCCGCGCTGGACGGTGTCCGCAGTGGTTCCGACTTTCTCGATCAGTTCGGAAATCATCCGGTCCACGCGGGCGATCTGAGTCCGGCTCTTGTCCAGCAGTTCCGCGGCCACCGCGTCGGCGCTTGCCGTACGGTCGCGCAGCATCGTGCTGATGTCGGCAAGATTCGCCGTAATCTTCGCAAGCGGCTCGCGCGAATTCGCGACGATCTCCAGTGCCGCTTGCGCCAGCGGGTCCAGGCGCTGCTTGACGTCCGAGCGCAGGCTCTCGATCTGGCCGGGAAGCTTGCGCAGCGTAAGCCAGATGCCCAGCATCGATCCCGCCTGCAATAGAACCGCGATCGCAACCAGAATAAGTGCAGCGGTCAGCGCAGTATTTTGCTCCATAGTTCGCTCACAGGAGGCTTGGCAGCCTCCGGCAACTTACTTGGCCTTTGCTTTCTCTTCCTGATACGCTTGCTTGCCCGCTTCCAAAGCGGCGGACAGCAGTTCCTTCTGCTTCGTGACTAAACCTTTGCCTTTTTCAACCGCATCTTCCGCCTGATGGCGGAACTCCTCGGACTTGGTCTTAACAAAGTCGCGGCCCTCTTCCGCTTTCTGCGCGATCAGGTCCCGCGTTTCTTTCCCGGACCGCGGAGCAAAAAGCAAGGCCATAACCGCGCCAATCCCCACGCCTGCCAGGAAAAACCCTACCTTGGACGCTCCATTATCTTCACCCATTGGCTCCATCCCTCCTGCCAGCGCACGCCTGCGCGCCGCAATGGTTATCGGCTTCCAAAAGCATCCGCCAAGCGGTCCCGCTGTTTGTTGATCAGTTCCTTACCCTGATCGACAACTTCCTCCGCATGCTTGCGGAGTTCGCGGCCCTTGGTTGCGACAAAGTCCTTGCCCTCCTGGGCCTTCGCGCCAATTCGCTTGCGCGTTTCCTCGCCGGACTGAGGGGCAAAGAGCAAAGCTACGGCAGCACCAATGCCGAACCCCGCCACGAAATAAGCCACCTTGGTTGAGATATTGCAGTTTGCCACACATCACCTCCAGCTTTCAAATCTTAAGCTAGCACTCTAATGTCGACGAAACAAGATAAATTTATGACAGGATTCGACATTGTAATTAGACCGACTGGACGGTATATGTTATGGCTCTGCCGGATGCTGGGCAAAGTATTCATAGATTTGCTGAGCCTGGACGGTGGTTACCACCTGCCCCAACTCCTCGGGCGAAAGCGCTCTAAGCTTGGCAAGACTTCCAAAATGACTGAGAAGCTTTCGCGCGGTCTTTTCGCCCACCCCGGGTATTTCCAATAGTTCTGTCGTGATCTCCCGCGCGCTCCGCCGGGAGCGATGAAATGTCACGGCAAAGCGGTGGGCCTCATCGCGGATCTGTTGGATCAGATGGAGAGCGGGCGAATGGTGGTCCAGCACCACAGGCTCGTTTTCGTGCCCCAGCACATAGAGAATCTCTTCGCGTTTCGCGATACTGGCCAGCGGCTGGTTGATAATTCCCAGCGCATCGAGAGCTTCGGCGGCGGCATGAAGCTGTCCCACGCCGCCATCGATGAGCACGAGATCTGGAAGCTTCTTCTTTTCCTCTTGCAGCCGCCGATAACGGCGACCCACCACCTCGCGCATGCTGGCGAAGTCATCGTTCTGTGGAACGCTCTTGACGATGAACTTCCGATAGTCGGACTTCTTCATTTTTCCCGCTTCCCAGACCACCATCGAGGCTACGATGTCTGTCCCCTGGATGTGCGAAACATCGAAAGCCTCGATGCGATTCGGCGGCTTCGGGAAGTCGAGCGCGTCGCTCAGACTCTCCAGCGCTTCCTGGGTTTGAGGTTTCAGAACGCGGAAACGCCGCTCGAAGGAGTGGCGAGCGTTGCGCGCCACCAGTTCCTGCAACATGCGCTTAGGGCCGGCCCGCGGCGTAAGAATATGAACCGGGTGGCCGCGCTTGCGGCTCAGCAGTTCTTCCAGGATCTCCCGGTCCTCGAAATCCACGGGCGTATGAATTTCACCCGGCAGATACTGCTGATCCAGGTAAATCTGTTTAAGCAGGGAGGAAAAGAACTCACCCGCGCTAAAGTCCTCGGCGTCCTCCCAGAAAAACTCACGGCGGTCGAGCACGCGTCCTCCGCGCAGGTGGAACAGGTTGACGGCCACTTGCGGGCCTTCCTCGTGGAAGCCCAGGATGTCGGCCTCTTCGTCGGAGTGGGCGGCCATTTTCTGTTTTTCGCGCAGTTCCTCCACAGTGCCAGTCTGGTCGCGGTAGCGCGCGGCATCTTCAAACTGAAGCTTCTCGGAAGCTTCTTCCATGCGCTGGCGAAGGCTGTGCACGAGATCGCTCTCGCGGCCTTCGAGCAGCATGCGAGCGTCGCGCGCGGCCTCGGCATAGCGTTCCGGCGTGGTCAAGGTCTCAACGCAAGGCCCCAGGCAGCGCTTGATGTAGAACTGCAAGCAGGGCCGGTGATGATAGCGCGCAAGGTCCACGTGGCAGGAGGGAACGAGGAAGCGCCGGTGAATGAAATCGACAATCCGGTAAGCGAGATTGGCGGGAAAGTAAGGACCAAAGTAGACGGCGCCATCCTGCTTCAGGCGGCGCGTCACGTAGACCCGCGGGAAGCGCTCGGCGACGGTCAGTTTGATGTAGGGGTAAGTCTTGTCGTCGCGCAGCAGGATATTGTAGCGGGGCTTGTACTGCTTGATCAGGTTGTTCTCAAGCGCCATCGCCTCGTGCTCGTTGTCCACGAGGATGGTCTCGAGGTCCTGCGCGGCCTCCAACATGCGGCTGCGCTTCTCATCACCCAGGCGCGGGTCCTGAAAGTAGGAGCGCACGCGATGCTTCAGCGACTTGGCCTTCCCCACGTAAATGGGTTGGCCCGACTCGTCCTTGAAGACATACACACCGGGCTGCGCGGGTAACGCTTCGGCTTTTTCCGGCAATCCTGCGTTCACGTGATCCTCAACGTGCGGTCTGCCATAAATACCGCAAAAGGGCGCACGGCCGTGCGCCCGCCTCGTTGTAGGGGCAGACCCCCGTGTCCGCCTTGCCCCTTTCCCGCAAACGAACAGGGCGCACACATCGATGCGCCCCTACGGTGCCATGCCGGGCCGCAGCCACGGCGTTGACACGCTCGACCGCCCCGGACGACAATCGGAACATGCGTCACCGGCTAAACATCGCGGGCGTCACCGCGCTCAGCCTCGTCCTGTCCGTCGTGGCCATGAGCGGTCAGGACACAAACGCGCCGCCTCCGCAACAGCCTGATGACAACTGGCATTATCAGAGTCCCGGGCCGGCGAGGTGCGTCGAAGTCGGCGACTTCTATTTGCACAAGGGAAAGCTGCCCGCCGCTCTCAGCCGCTTCCAGGAGGCGATCCGCATCAATCCTCATTACGCGCCGGCGTACATCGGTTTGGGCAAGGTCTACGAGAAGATGGGGCAGAAACAAAAAGCCCTGACCTCGTATCGCCAATACCTCGACGAGCTTCCCTCCGACAAGGACGCCGAGCAGGCCAAAGCCGCGCAGCGCGCCATCGCCCGCCTCCAGCAGGAGATCGGACCCTCGCGAAGCCCTACTCCTCGTCCTTGATTTCACTTTCGTCGGCGCCCGCGGTCGTGTCGGTGTCAAGAAAACTCTCGAGGGCCTGAGCTGCTTTCCCCAAGTCCTCTTCGCGCACGAGTAGTGAGACATCCAGCACGGGGAGTATCTCCGCTCCACCTTCGCCGGAGGGAACGGAGGGTATTCCCTGCGTCTCGAGGACGTTGCGCGCCAGGTCAGCGTCCATTTGGGCGGTGCCGCCCGTGAAGACGCGCACGGGGACAAGCTTGACGTTCTTCTCATGCAGGAGATCGACGCGCGGAGGGGCTTCGGGCGGCGCACCCGGCAGCAATAAGGCGCCACAGTCTTCACAAGTGGTCGTGCCTTCCACATACTCAACCAAACATCGGGGGCAGTAGGGCATGGCAGCACCTCGACTTTCTAGTATAGCCTTTCCCTCGCCAAGTCGCGCCCGTTAAACCCGCCGTCACGCCGGGCAGCAGAGGCCTATCGCTGTAATAGTCGCACGCTGGCTTCCCCGAAAGATCTCTGCTAGGCTAATGTGCATTCGAGTTCGTTTCATTGCATCCTCGTCTGGGTAAGAGCCGGGCATTTGTGGGCCGACTACTTCGCGGAGCGGCGAAACCCGCCGCATGAGGTGCGACATGAAGCCGACACTCTTCCTGCTGATCTCCCTCTTCTGTGCGTCAGCGTTCGTCCCCGGGCAGGATGTAAAGGTCCGTCAAGAAGCCCTGCAACTTCTGGAGCGCGCGCATGCTGCGAGCACCTCGCCGCACCTTCCCAATCTGGAGCGGGTGGATACGTTCCGCGTCTCCGGGGGCGATTCTCCCGCCCAGGAGGGCAACTTCTCCCGCGTGGTGGTGCAGGGCACGGGGCGCCGCGACGAGATGAACCTCGGCGGCTACCACCTGGTGAATATCTTCACCGGGAAACAAGTCGCCGTAGAAGGAGCAGACCAGATGGTGCCGGCGCGCCTGATAGACGTCGCAAGGCTGACTCCTATTTACCTCGTCAACTTCGACAGCCAGGATGTGATCCACGAAATTGTGGACCGCGAGGTGGGCGGAGCGATGGCCCGATGCATCGAGTTCGACACGGTTCACGGCCAGAAGTCCGACAGTAACGAGATCTGCGTAGACCCGGATACCGGCACGCTGGTGCGTCAGAAACTAGGCGAAGAGGAGATCGAAAACAGCGAGTTCTTCCCGTTCGCCGGTGTGCTAATGCCCGGAAAGATCACTTATTCCTTCGCCGGCAAGTTCCAGATAGAAATCTCGCAGACGATGACCGAGCTTACGGACGCGACTCCCAACATGCTCTCGGCGCCGCCCAGCGCCGAAATCCACCACCTGTGCACCACCTTTCGGCGTCCCCTGGGAATCTCCACGCCGCAGCCGCCCGGGGGCCGGCTGAACGGTGACTACGACGTCGTGGTGCGCGGCCTCGTGGGAGAAGACGGGAAAGTGCATCAGGCCGTCGTGCAAGAATCGGAGCGGCCTGACCTCAACGCGGAAGCTCTTCGTCTTGTCCAGCAGTGGGTCTTCACGCCCGCGATGTGCGATGGCAAGCCTTACATCACCGAAACCGCTCTGACCCTGCATTTTCAGGGAAGATGAGGCTCTCGGAGACGGGGTGCATTCCGGATTGGTTCGACTACCGCAAAGTTTCGGGGCTCTCCCGCGAGGTGGTCGAGAAGCTTGCCCGTGCGCGTCCCTTCATGCCTGGCCAAGCCCCTCGCGTTCCCGGCATCACCCCGGTGGCGGTCTCCCTCGTCAACTTCTACATCGAGATATTCCAGCCCAGAGCTGCGGAACAGTGATTTGGCAACGCAAAGCAGCAGGTGAGGCTGGTGTAGCGTTCGCTCCGGCCTTCCGCACACCGATGTGAAGTTTCTCGCAGAAAGCCACGCCGACCTTGGCGACCACTCCCGAGAACTGCAAAATGAAGTGACCCAATTTGACGCAGCATGGCCGTCTCGGCCGCAGAGTGCTTTGCCGTTTAGGCCTTCACTTCCGACTGAAAGTTCTGCCGCTTATGCGCACCGTCGCAAAACGGCTTGTTCTCGGAGTGCCCGCAGCGGCACAGAGCCACCTTCGCTCGACCTGTCAGGTCGAACGGCTTGCCTTGCGCGTCGCAGAGAGAGCACTCACCCTCAATGACCAGAGGGCCATTATTGTTGACCGTCACCTTTGTCATGATTTCCTCCCGGAAAGATTAGCCCACTAATTAGATACTCGCTTACGTGGTAATTTTCAATAGGCCTGCGGGTGCCGCGCCGCGCCTCAGTTGCATTTGTAGGGGTGTCGAGGACCGCCGGCTCGAAACGTACGAAGCGCCGCTACCGTAAGCTGAGGGGCTCGCGGCGGAGCAGAGCGAGCCGGGCAAGGGGACCTTCGAAACGAACCAACTTAGGCGCAACCCTGCTTCTCTTCCTGCGAGGCTGGGAAATCATGTAGACTACATTTCTGATACTCCTATGTCCAAAAAACACCGCGAAACCATCCAAAAGCAATTCACCAAGACCGCGGAGGCCTTTTCGACTTTCGCCGTCCGGGACACCCCCGAGATTCTTACGGAGAAGGTTGACTTCTCGAAGCCCCAGGCGACCGATGCCGTCCTTGATGTCTGCTGCGGGCCCGGAGCCTTTGTACTCGCGATTGCTCCCCGGGTGCGGCTGGCGCGGGGGGTCGATCTGACGGTGGAGATGCTGCGCCGGGCGCGCGCGTTCCAGGCTGAGAAGCAGATTGCGAATGCGGCGTTCGCGTGCGGTGACGCGGAACAGATCCCTTTCCCCGCAGCCACCTTCGACCTGGTGTCGAACCAATGTTCCTTCCATCACCTGCCCAAACCGGAACTGGCGTTGCAGGAGATGGTCCGCGTGGCGAAGCCGGAGGGCCGGTTGGTTGTCATGGACTCGCTCGCGCCCGAGAGCGACTCGAAATTTGAGTTGCACAACCGCATCGAAAAGCTCCGCGATCCATCCCACACGGCGTCGCTGCGTTTGACGACTTTCTTGAGCATGTTCGACGCTGCCGGCTTGGAACTGGTGCGGCAGTCCATCCGGCGCCGCACGCGCTCGTTCAATAGTTGGATGCTGCGCGCCGGACACAGCCGCGGCAGCGCTCGCTACATGGAGGTCCGCAAGCTCCTGGAAGGATCTGTGCAGGGAGATCAAGCCGGATTCTCCGCCCAGCCCGACGGCGACGACATTCAGATCGTGCACAACGAGGGAATGTTCCTGCTGGTCCGCAAGACCGAGAGTGCCGTCTGATGGGACGCTTTGCCTCGACCGTTGACTACTACACGCGCTACCGAGAGCCTTACCCGGCAGTGTTCTTTCGGGCTGTGGCCACAAAACTCGCGCTCACCGGCAAGGAGCGCCTTCTGGACGTGGCGTGCGGCCCCGCGCCGCTCGCCATTGGTTTGGCGCCTTTTGTGGCCTCGGTGACCGGCGTCGATCCCGAGCCGAACATGCTCGATGTCGCGCGCACCGCGGCGCGCGAAGCCGGAGTCAAGCTGGAATTGATCGCGGCACGGCTTGAGGCGCTGCCGGAGAACGTCGGTGAGTTCGACCTTGTGACAATCGGCCGAGCCATCCACTGGTTTGACCGGGCCGCGGCCCTGCCTGTGTTGGAGCGGCTGGCGGCCAAAGGCGGCCCGGTGGTCATTTGCGGGGCAACCACTTCCAGCTCAGCTGTTAACCCCTGGATACAGAAGTTCAAGGAAGTTCGCCAAGCCTGGTCTTCAGAACCTCCCCATGCCCTTTCCGAATTGGGGGCCGTGCCGGAACGATGGGTCGAGTATTTTCAAACCTGGTTTGCCGGGTCCAGGTTTCGCTTGGTGGATGACATTTCCGTAGCCGAGTGCCACAGGATCACCATCCCCGAGTTGGTCGGCCGCGCGCTTTCCATGTCGAGCACTGCGCCTGCGGCACTGGGCGACCGCCGCGTTGCCTTCGAGCAGGCGATGGCGGACGCTCTCCAGCCCTATTCGCAGAACGGAGTTTTGGAGGAAGAAGTCAAAGCTCTGGCTGCGGTGCTCCGTTAACCGTGTCAAGGTTGTCGGTGCCCGACCATCACCCGCCTGCCCTGCCACGGGTCTTCGAAACAGCCATGAAAGGCCACTCCCCGCGCACTCGCGCCCGCGCCATGTAGGCTGCGGTTCCCACCGTCAAGACTCCGAAAGCAAAGAGAAGTGACCGGGGCGAAGCCGTCCCCAGAACGTAGAGCCACCCACCGATCGAGATGATTCCGGGCAGCGGGTAGAACCACATGCGGAAAGGCCGAGGCAACTCCGGCTGGCGGAACCGCAACAGGAAGAATCCGATAGTCTGGGGAAGATATTGGATGAGCACGCGCGTGGCAATCAGGCTGCCGATGACCTCATTCAATCGGCCGAGGCTGAAAAGGGAGGCGATCACACCCAAGGTGATTAGCGAAATGTGCGGGAAATTGCCCTTGGGATGCAAGCGGGCAAACACACGAAAGAAATTGCCATCGACGGCGGCGGCATAGGGGATACGTGAGTACCCGAGCAGCAGCGAAAACACTGAGGAGAACGCGATCCACAGCAGCAGGAGCGTCATCACTTTTCCCGCCGTGGTTCCGAAGAGGGTCGCGATGTAGAGCGACGCGATGAAGCGGCTTTGGATGGCCTCGCGCCAGGGAATCACGCTGAGGAAAGACGCGGTCATGAAAACGTACAGGATGCCCACGGTGAGAATCGAGAAGAGAATGGCGCGGGGGATGACCCGGCCGGGATTGCGGATCTCCTCGGCCAGATAGCATACGTTGTAGTAACCAAAGTAGTCGTACAAAGCGTAGAGCGTGGCGTGGCCGAGCCCTGCCCAGAAGATCCAGTTGAGCTGAAATGCTCCTGGCGGGAAGTCGAAAAGGTGCGTCGCGCTGAGGTGAGGAACACCCGAGAAGACAATCCACAGGCAGCCGAGGATAACTCCGCTTACGAGGATCACGGAGAGTTTGCCAATGGCGCCGATGCGGCGGTAGAGCAGAGCGACCAGCACCAATGGGAACACGGGCGCCACGAGTCCCACCATCGACGCCGGCAGCCGCGGGAAGAAGTAGTGCAGGTAGTTGGCAAAGCCAATGCTGCCGCTCGCGACCGAAAGAGGTGCGGAGAAAATGATCTGCCACACCATCAGGAACGAAAGCCAGCGGCCCATCCCTCGCGGGCCGTAGGCTTCACGCAGGTAGTTGTAGCTGCCACCCGCTTTGGGCAGAGCCGCGCCAAGTTCGGCCCACACCAAACCGTCGCAGAAAGCCAGCACGGCGCCGACCAACCAGCCGAGCATCGCCTGGGGTCCGCCCATGGTGGCGAGGAGAAGCGGGATGGTGATATAGGGCCCGATCCCCACCATATCGGTGATGGCGAGGGCCGTCGCCTGAACCAAGCCCAACTCCCGACGCAGTCCCGGTTTTTGTGGCGCCTGTGCCATTTACAGCTTGCCCTCTGCTGTCGCTCACGGCGCGCCGGTCGCGTCAAGCTGGGATCGGCGAACCGATAGAAACCTGTTTATTCCTGAACGCCGAGGCAGAAGGAAGAGCGGCACCGGCACCTCGCTGCCCGGCAGTATTCGGATGTGCGGTGGCAAACCCTTTAGTAGTCTATTTCCTGTGGAGACGTTGGAGCAACTCCGCTTTCACCCGCGGATTGGGACGGACGGGCTTAGCCGTAAGGCAGAGCAAGTACGCCAATTCGCCGGCCTCGCGAATGCGTGCGGCGCAGTCGGGGCAACCCCGCTCCAGATGCTGACGGATCTCCTGCGTGCTCTCATCGGAGAGCGCCCCCAGCAGGAACAGTTCGTAGAGATCCTCTAGATGTTGGCAGCCCATGTTCCCAATATCGCTCTTCGGCGATGTCTCACGAAGGTGATGGCGGCCCGCAGCTTGCTCCTGGCTTGGCCGAGGGGTTCGCGCATTTCGGCCGCGACTTCCAACTCACTGAGCCCCTTGAATACCACAAGGTCCAACGCCTGCCGCTGCTCCTTCGGGAGATGGTTGATCACTTTGTGCAGAATTCCCAACCGTTCTTCCATCGTTTCGATGGCCTCCGGCCGGGGGACCCATGCTGCGGGGATTTCCAGCCGGGCTGCGGATTTTGCGGGACGGGCCAGGACATGTTTGCGCGCCGCCCCTTTGGTGCCGATAACAGCGGAGGCGGTCTTTCGCGCAGGCGGCAAAGAGAGCACAGCCGTCGCGCCGCGCACGCCCGGAACCGGCCGGCTTTCCCCACGAGGTCCTTCCCCGGCGTGGGAGCTACACCGCGCATCGCGACCCGTGCCGGGAGATCGATCCAAAGCCGCTTTGCGAGCCGCGAAGATCAGCCACGCCGCGACACTTGCTCCGTCGCGCCGTAGAGACCGGCTTTCGTTCCAAAGCCGTTGAAACACCTCGCGCAGAACTTCCTCTTCGTCGCTCGCAGGCAGAAGAACCTGCACCAGCAGGCCAAGCACGCGAGGTGCATACCGGTCGTATAGCTCACTGAAGGCGGCGACGTCTTGGCGTTCGCTGCGCGCCAGCAATTCTTCCGAAGAAGGCTCTTCGCTCATCAGGTTATCGTAAGCCTGCGCCCGGTGCGGGCGCAAAAGAGTGGACCGCCAGGCAGCAGCGCTCGTTGACGTCGCAACACCTTTGTGCCGCCGCGTCGAAACGTGACGTGGCCGCTGCGACGTCAAACCACGCTTCGCACCTGTTCTTTCAAGTGCGAACTCTTGATTCTATCGCAATGCGATTTACCGGGACGTGAAAATCACCAGGACAGAAGTTCAGCCTAATTTCCTAATACCGCCCATAAACATAATCGATTGGACTTTACGTGGTGCAGGGTCTAGAAATGAATTGAGTCCCAACGAGCATCGGTTCGCGCCGAGATGACCTTGCCCCCAGGGCTTCGCGGCGCGGCCCGGTGCGGGACGGAATTCCTCCTCTACTTACCTCCAGGCCCCTTGAGAAAACCTCAAGGGGCCTCATTTTTTCAGGTGCTTTCCAACTTACGACGCCATGCGCAGGTTCTTCGCGCTCGCATCCCAGACCACCATACTCTTCTTGAAGTAGGACGTATTCGCCATGTGGCAGGCGATGGCGGCATGGTTTCCGAAAACCGCGTCCTCCACCACCGGCTTTCGCGTCCGCACGGAGTTGAAGAAGTTCCGCATGTGCTCGTGGCCGTCGTCATAGTCGGCGGGAGCACGGAAGGTTATAGTCTCAGCGCCGAGCTTCGCCACCCGCACGTCGTTTTCCTCATGCCACTGCTTCTCGTACGCTTCGCGCAGGTTCTTCGGGAAGCTGCCGTAGTACCAGCCGGGGCCGTGATCAGTTCCGTCTTGCGTGGCGAGAGTGATCTCCGATCCCGTCACCTCCAACACTCCTCCCGTACCCAGGAAACGTGTCACCTCCGGCGTCTCACAGGTGAGCGTAAGGCGAATAACCACGGGGAATTGCGGGTAGTCATAGAGCACGGAGTGGACATCAGGAACGTCACGCCCGTCCCGGAAGCGGAACAAACCGCCCGTGGCCATGGCGCGCTGGGGAGGGGTACTGACTCCGCCGACAAAGTGGATGCCGCTCAGCAGGTGGACCATCAGGTCGCCCGCGACGCCCGATCCATAAGCTTGCCAGCAACGCCAGCGCGCAAAGTGCAGGGGGTTGAATGGAATCTTGGGCGCCGTCCCGAGCCAGGTGTCCCAATCCAATGTTTGGGGCGAAAGGTCCGGCGGCGGAGGATATACCCATGCGCCGTTCGGATCGTTCCGGCCCAGTGCGGCCTCGACGGTGTGGACGTCGCCGATGGCGCCCGAAGCAATCAACTCCTTCGCTTTGCCGTAGACCACCGAGCTGACGCGCTGGCTGCCGATCTGGACAATGCGGTTGTTCTTCTGTGCCGCGGCAATCATCTCGAAACCTTCACTGACACCGTGGGTCATGGGTTTCTCGCAATAGACGTCCTTACCGGCGTTGCAGCAATCGATCACGATCTGCTTGTGCCAATGGTCCGGCGTGGCGTTGATGATGCAGTCGATCTCTTTGTTGTCGAGCAGATCCTGGTAACGCCGGGTGGTCATGATGGGCTTGCCGACAATTTCCTTGGCCACATCGTGCCGTCCGTCGTATAGATCGCAAGCGGCCACGCACTCCGCACCCGGCAACGAAACCGCGTTGTGCAATAGCCCCGAACCCTGCATGCCGATCCCGATGATTCCGAAGCGAACCGTGTCACTGGGCGGCACGGGAACGCTGCTGGCGTATGCGGGTCCGGGATCAAGCAGAATGGTCCGGCCAGCCAGCGTGGCGCCCGCCACGCCGGCCGTCCGCCACATGAAGTCGCGACGTGAAAGCTTGGCTTGTGTCATCGATCAGTCCTCCCAAACAGTTGAGTCAATAGTAGAAGTTGGTAATCGTAGTCCGCAGGCAGGGGAAGAGCAAGAGAGAAGCTGCGGAAGTGCCAGGGAGAGGGTACAAAGCAGTGGGGTACGCGATTCCCCTCCACGGGAAGGAGAAGAACAATTCTTGCGACCAAGGCGCAGCCGGACGGAGTAGCCCGTCCGGCCGCACCTTCAGTAGTTCTACGCCCCTTGGATCTTACGTGCGCCTTCGTCCCACACAGCGATGGTCTTGTTGAAATAAGAGTGGTTCGCCATGTGGCATGCAATCGAAGTGTTCTTCCCGTAGACCGTATCTTCCACGGAAGGTTGCCGCGTACGCACCGATTCCATGAAGTTGTTCATGTGATCGACTTGGTAGTCGTAACCTGCCGGGGCCTGGAAGCTCTCGGAGGATTGCAGAAGCTCGTATTTCCCGGGCAGCGGCTCGGGATGTTCCTTGTGCCATTGTTCGACGTACTCATCCCGCAACTTCTCCGGCCAACTGATGATGGAATAGCCCTCCGGCTGCGGCTCGATGTTCTGCGGCGTGAAGGTCAGGACGTCGTTCTTGATCTCGAGTGTCCCCTTGGTGCCGTAATAGCGCACCAGGGACGCCGACTCGTTGTTCAGGTTGCAGCGCATAGCGAGGCGGAAGCTGGGGTACTCAAACAGCGTCCAGATCATATCGGGTGCTTCACGGCTGTCGGTCCAGCGGAAGATTCCTCCCATGGCGGAAGCCCGTAGGGGCGGCGCCGTAATCCCGGCCACATGGTGGATGCCGGTCAGCATGTGCACGTAGAGATCGCCGGGCAAACCCTCGCCGTAATCCCGGAAGCAGCGCCACCGGAAGAAGCGCTTCGGGTCGAACGGCCGCTTGGGCGCGTCGCCGAGGAATTGGTTCCAATCAATGGTCTTCTCACTGGCGTCGGGAGGGATCGGGTAGACCCAGGCGCCGCTGGCGTCGTTGCGGTCGAGTGACGCTTCCACCGCCGTCACTTGTCCCAGCGCGCCGCTGGAGAAGATCTCCTTGGCCTTCGCATAAACAATGGAACTGCGGCATTGGCTTCCGACCTGCACAATGCGGTTGTATTTCTGTTGGGCATCGATCATCGCAAAGGCCTGGTCCACGGTATGCGACATGGGCTTTTCGCAGTAAACATCCTTCCCTGCGGCGCAGGCGTCGGCGGTGATCTTGGCGTGCCAGTGGTCAGGCGTGGCCACAAGCACCACGTCCACATCCTTGCGGTCCAGGATGGCGCGGTAATCCTTGGTGGTAAAGATGTCTTTCTTCGCGTACTCGCGAGCGGCGGTCAAGCGCCCGTCGTAGAGATCGCACGCCGCAACAACTTCCACACCCGGGCAGGAGAGTGCAGCGTGCGCGATAACGCACCCTTCCACGCCCGTGCCGATGGAGGCAAAGCGGATCCGGTCGCTAGGAGGCACCGCACGTGCGGCAGCCCGCAGCGTACCGGGTGAGAGCAAGGTGACTTTTGAGGCAGCTCCAAGCGCCGTCATTCCGGCGCCGGCGCGCATAAATTCCCGACGATTCATTTGATCGCTGGCCATGAGAGCAACTCCTTCTTAAATTCTTCGCGGAATTCCGCGAAACAGGACGTACTTTGACAGAAATTTGGGCTTCAGGAAAGGTGTTTATGGGGTTACTCGAAAAAAGGCGGGCAGAAAGTGCATTGGGGATGACATGTGTCTGCTATGCCCCCGTTCTCACTGTGAAAGCGCGATCCAGCGATCGGTCAGTGCGCACGCCACTCGGCCCTGGCAGCCGTAGCAAAGGAAGACTTCGCGGGCAGGGGTCGGCTCTCCCCTATGGTGCTTGCTAACGCCGTCGTTAGTAGGGATAGGGCCGAGTGACGGCATCCGAAGACGGGAGGGAAGAAAGGACCTTCCCAAAAACGCTGGTTCTCTCCGCCTACGCTTGGGCTGGTTGTGCCGAGCCTTCCGCGACGCGCGCCGAGGTCAGTTCTTCCAGCGCCTTGCGGACTTCCTGCTGGGTTGCCGAATCGAGCCCGCGCTCAACCATTGGGAACAGGCGGCCGTTCTCATCCAGAAGGTGCCTGCGCAGCCACTGGATGTACTGGCGCCCGCTTTGCATTACCTCTTGCCGATTGCGACCGCTCTTGATCAAACGGTCCAGGGACTGCTGAAAAGCCTTGGCAGTTTCTTCGCCCGCGTCATGCTGATCGCGCATCCGGTCGAGAGTGGCGGCGATACCCTGCAAATGACCCTCAAGCGCGGGGTACAGAATGCTTTCTTCTTCAGTTACATGCGTTCGCAGTGCTGTGGCCACGGCGCGCGTGAGTCCGTTCAGACGTTCTGCCGTGCTGCGATGATCCCGCGCTAAGGGCAGGACTTGGAGCTGCTGTTGTAAGTCGTTCAATAAATAAGACAACTCCTGATGCTCTTGCACCAGGTAGTCAGTCACACATCGTGTCATGGGGTTAAAAGGCCTCCGTCTTTCGGTAGGATGCCTCAAAGCCAAGAAGGGTTTTGTGGGAATTCCCAGGGGCCGACGTCTTGTCGTACTGATAGCTGTTCGCTTCCCTTGGCAGGGCGCGCACGGTCCCAGCCATCCTGCTCATGTTTAGTATACCACACGGCGACAGGGGACGGACAGGCTCCGGCTGTGATGCGGTGGAAAAGTCTGCCGGAGAGTAGTGCTGCGCCGCCCTCTCGCCTGCAGGACTCATGACGTGGGTGCCGCTTCCGCCAGTCAGCCGCACTGCGGCAACCCTGTAGGGGCGCGCGGCCGTGCGCCCGCCCCGTGATACCACGCCAGGAACCAACGTCCTGGAGTACGACGACGGTGAGCTACTCCTTTCTTTTGAATAACTTCTCGGGTTAGCAGCGATAACTACCTTATTTTTCATATACTTCTCGGGTTCAGGGCCTGTTTCCAAAATTTGTATTTTTAAGTTGTTTACGTTCAACAACTTCTGGGGTTCATCCTTCATTTTGGGGCCCCCTTTTTTCGCGCCTCTGTTCCTGTCGGGATGATTCGATTATGTCGTTAATAATCAATGGCTTGTCGTCACACCAGAAACCTGAGAAGTCGGCCATTCTGGGCTTAACTACTTTTCCTTTCAGTAACTTCTCGGGACCAATCCGATTCCGGTGGCGCTCGGACGAGACCGATTCGAGGTTTGCAGGAGAGGAGAACACCATAGGCCAACCCATCGGCTATAACGCTTAACATAAAGACTAATAATTGTCAAGACATCAGGGTGGCGTGAAGACCGCGGGCGGTACGTAGTGGTGCCCATGGCGTTGACCGCTTTGCGGTCCGAGTCCGGGTAGCCACGGCACGACTTCTGTGCCGTGGGTCGTTGACGGACGCACCGCGCTGGGGGAATCGCAGACCCCACAGAACCGGGGTCTGCGCCAGCCAGCGATTTCGGTGCCGGGGGCTCCTGACAGCAAACCCGTTCTGGCGTGGGAACTTGGACGCGCCGGACACGAACCCACGGCACAAAGAACGTGCCGTGGCTACCATCGCTTCTGCCGGGCGCCAGCCGATGTAGGGGCGGACGGCGTCCGCCCCGGGGCCCGGGCAGCGCTCGGGCCTGGACGCAGGTTTTTGTAGGGGCAGGGCTCGCCCTGCCCGAGGGCGCCCTAAGGGACGCCCCTACAAGATCCGTGCCGGAATCGCCCGGCTGGCCCCTTCCTGTAGGCGCGTCCCAGCCCTGGGCTTCTTATCTCTGTTCCCTGTCACCTGTTCCCTGTTCCCTAAACAGCCCTTCCGACTCTCTGTCTCTTGCGATGTTGATTAGTAGGCAGTATGGAGGCTGGCAGCTAACACCCTGGTCGAACCTATGTGCAGACTCCTTGCTTGGCGCTCACGAGACTGCATGCACGCTGGACAGCGCCGTGGAAAACCCGCAACGCTGAAGAGCAAGCGTTGCGCTACGTTGCCGCGGCCAGCGCCTTGCGGCGCCTGGAGGTATCACGTTCGTCGTGGCGCAGGGCGTGCGGTGTAGGCATGCGGCTGCCGGAGGGTTAACACGGTGTATACTGCAGCGGTCAGCTTGCCAGAAGAGTGAACGATCCTGTCTGAGCGCACACCCGTCGCGTCCGAGAACGCCTTATTGCAGCCGAATTCCACGTTGCTAAGCAGGCGGAGTGAGGGGCGCGGCTTTGCGTCCGCGGCCGCTTTGGCGGCTCATCGTATGCTGCCTGGCAGGTTCGGAGAAGCGGAGCCCTTCATGAAAAAGCTATTCTTCCATTTGTAGTCTTCGTCACGTGTTTTGCCGTCGGCGTGCCGGGGGCTTCCGCAAAGCAGAAGTCGAAAAGGCCCGATCCCACGGTTTATCAGGCGGTGCTTCGTGCCTCGGCGTTGAGCTCCACGTGGCCGTTGGAGTTCACCATAAACAAAGTTTCCACTGATGAAGAGATACAAGGGCTCGCGCAAGCCTACGCCGCAGGCGGGGACTATGGACTTGAAAAAGCCATGGACAAGTTGCACAAAGGTTATTTTGACATCGCCGGCAATAAAATACCGCTTATGGTCGTTCAATCGAAGTCTGACGGAGTCAACCAGCGGATAGGTATGCTAGCCAAGTTCCCGCGTCTCTCCTATTTCTTCCGCTTCTTTGGCGAGCTTCCCGACTACTTGTACTTCTACGTTCAGCTTGAAGTCCCTGAACACGGAGTCGGCAAGGGAAGCCTCAGTCCTAAGATGCGGCTGACTTTCAACGCGCAGGGTCAGATGACGTTAGCGACGCGCGCTTCTGAAGCCTTCGAGGTGACCCTAGTTCGCGCTGTAAAGTGATCTCGGATGAGCGGCACGCCACAGCCAGTGCCTTGCCGCCCGGCGGCGTGACCCTTCACCCGCCGGCGCAGGGCCGGCGTCCTCTCCCCTTGGAGAGAATCCAAATCGTGGCGATGATCGCAGGCGGAGGAAGGGCCGCAGGGCTGGCGAGCGAGCCCTGCGCTAGGTTGCCGGGGGTGCGTCCTGCCGTGTGACGCCGCTACAGTCAGCGCGGACAGGGCTTCACAGAGACTCCGCGATGGTTGGGTTGTGGATTGTGGTTCAGCGTGAAACCGTGGCGGCCTCGGGCGCAGGTTCGGCGGCGCGGCCCGAGCGCTCCGCCAGTTCCAGCGTCAGGGCTTTTTCGTTGCAGCAGGAAAAGCGATCGCAGCGCAGACAGTCGCGCCACACTTTGGTAGGGAACCTTTCCTTCGGGGCCTCGCGAAATCCCGACTTCTCGAAAAACTCCGGGGCCATGGTCAGCGCCAGGACGGACTTTACGCCGAGGCTTTCCGCTTCATCCAGCAACTGCTCGGTGATCATCCGGCCGATGCCCTGCGACTTCTTCGCCGTGTCGACGCACAGCGAACGGATTTCCGCCAGGTCCTGGCTGTAAAGCTGCAGCGCGCCGCAGCCCACCACGCTGCCGCCGTCCTCGGCCACCGTGAATTCCCAGACGTTTTCGTAAAGCTCTGTCAGCTTGCGGGGCAGCAGAATGCGCTCGCCGACGTAGTGATTAACCAGCCGGTAGATTTCCGGCACGTCGCTAAGCCGGGCCTTGCGGATCGTTAACAACCTTCCTTCTCCTTTTGAACACTGCTCTTACGCTGGCTCTTCCTGCATGAGCAGAAGCAGCAGCGCTTTCTGGACGTGCAGCCGGTTTTCGGCCTGGTCGTAGACCACGGATTGCTTCGAGTCGATGACCTCGTCGGTCACTTCATGGCCGCGATGCGCCGGCAGGCAATGCATAAAGACGGCGGTAGAATCAGCAGCCGCCATCAGCTTGCCGGTGACGCGATAAGGCGCAAAGACCTGCTCGCGCAGGTGCGCGGCGTATTCCTGTCCCATGCTGGTCCACACGTCCGTATAGACGGCCTGGGTGCCGGTCACAGCTTTGATAGGATCAGTCAGGACTTCGATCGAGGCGCCCGTCTCAGCCGCGATGGCGCGCGCGGCTTCCACTACTTCCGTCTTTGGTTCGTAGCCCGAAGGCGTGGCCACGCGGATGGAGGCTCCGAACTTCGCCGCGTCGATCATCAACGAGTGGCAAACGTTGTTGCCGTCGCCGACGAAGGCGAGTTTCAGCCCTTGGAGCTTCCCGAACTTCTCGTGCAGCGTGAAGAAATCCGCCAGCGCCTGGCAGGGATGATAGAGGTCGGTCAAAGCATTGATGACCGGCACGGAAGCGTTCGCGGCAAGCTCCAGAACGGAATCGTGCGAGAAGGTCCGCGCCACGATGCCGTGCACCCAGCGCTCGAGGTTGCGCGCGATGTCCTTGATGGCTTCGCGCTCACCCAGACGGGGCTTGGTGTGCTCCAGGTAGACGGCAAAGCCGCCCATGCTGGTCATCCCCACTTCAAACGTGGTGCGCGTGCGCAACGAAGGCTTTTCGAAAATCAGCGCCAGTTGTTTTCCTTTCAGGGCCTGCGCAAACAGCCCCGGTGTGGCCTTGACGCGCTCGGAGACTTCGAAGACCAGCTTCAGGTCCTTGCGTGTCAGATCCTGGTCGGCCACGAGGTCCTGAACGCTAAGTGTCTCCAGCTTTTTGGCCGCTGCTACTGGCGTCATATGGCTTTCGCTCCCTTCGCTGCGGCTGCCGGCTCCAAGTCCGCCAGAATCGGCCGCAACACCCGAACCAGCTCGTCAACGTGCTGCTTCTCGATAATCAAGGGCGGCAGGAACCGCAACACGGTGCCCTGCGTGCAATTCATCAGGACGCCCGCTTCCAGCGCTTGCTGCACCACGCTCTTTCCCGGCACGGCCAGTTCCGCCGCCACCATCAACCCGTCGCCTCGCACCTCGCGGATCATGGATGTTTCCGCGCGCAGGGCATTGAGCTGCTCGCGGAAATAGGCGCCCACCTCGGCGACGTGCGCGAGGAAGCCCGGACGCTCCATGATCTCAAGCACCTTGAGGGCCAACCGGCATTGCAGCGGGCCGCCTCCAAAAGTCGTGCCATGCATGCCCGGGGTGAACGCCTGCGCCACGGCTTCGCGCGCCAGGATTGCCGCCAGCGGCAACCCCGCCGCCAGGGGCTTCGCCACCACAGCGACGTCGGGCTGCAAACCAAACTTGCTGTAAGCGGAAAACCGGCCGGTGCGTCCCAGCCCGCATTGAATCTCATCGGCAATCAGCAGGGCGCCGCGCTCATGGCACAGCTCCTGCGCCGCGCGTAGAAAATCGCCGTCGATCTCGACCACTCCGCCTTCACCCTGGATCACTTCCACCAGGACGGCGGCCACACGCTGCGTCAGGTTCTCCTTGAGGTTCGCCACATCGTTCCGGCGAACAAAGCGGACTCCCGGTGGCAAGGGCTCGAAGGGTGCACGATATTTCTCGGGCCAAGTTACCGACAGCGCTCCCATCGTGCGCCCATGGAAGGAGTTTTCGAGCGCCAGGATTTCGTAACGTTCGAAAGGCTCGCTGGGCGAGTGGACCCGCGCGTAGGCTCGGGCGAGCTTGATCGCTCCTTCGATGGCTTCGGTCCCCGTATTCGCAAAGAACGCGCGGTCAAGCCCGGACAAACGCGTCAGCTTTTCCGCCAAGGGCGCCTGGTAACGGTGGTAAAGCAGGTTCGAGACATGCAGCAGCGTCTCGGAGCCATCCCGTAGAACGGCCATAATTTCCGGGTGCGCGTAACCCAGGGAATTCACGGCCAGGCCGCCCAGAAAATCCAAATAGCGCTTCCCGTTTTCGTCGAAGAGATAGCAGCCCTCGCCACGCACGGCGAGAACGGGCAGACGGTCGTAAGTAGGAATCAAAACGTGCTTTTCGAGTTCGGCAATCTCGTCGCGATTCATCATCCCTTCACAATCCTGGTTCCCGCCGTTCTCTCGCCCTGGATTGCGCTCAGCAGGACATTGGTAGCGGTGGTGGATAGAATATCAACTTCTCCCACGTTCTGGCGCAGCGTGCGCGCTGAGGAAAGCAGCTTGGGAATCATGCCGTCCCGCACCACGCCCTTGCGAATCATGCTGCGGATCTCGCCCACCTTGACGACGGGCAGCAGGCGCTTCTCGGCATCCCAGACACCGCCCGACTCCGTGAGGTAGAGCAGGCGATCGGCGTTGAGCGCGACGGCCAGGGCCGCAGCCAGGTCATCCGCGTTGATATTGAGAAAGTCTCCCTGAGCATTTACTCCGAGGCTGGCGACCACAGGAATCATGCCGCCGCCGAGCGCGATTTCCAATACATCGGTCTTGACCCGGTGCGGTCGGCCGACAAATCCCAGATCCTTGCGGTCGCCGTTCGAGCCCAAAACCAGCTTGCGGGCGCGCACCATGCTGCCATCGCCACCCGAAAGCCCCAGGGCGGGCTGCCCCTGATTCTCGAGTTCCGCCACCCATTGCTTGTTCACGAGGCCCGCGAGCACCATCAGCGCCACATCGCGCGTGGCGGCGTCGGTGACGCGCAGTCCCTGGTGGAACTCCGTCGGAATACCCAGCCGGTCGAGCGTGCGGGTCAGCACTTTGCCCCCGCCGTGCACCACCACCAGTTTGTGGCCGGAACGGCGCAGTGCCGCAATCTGCCGCGCCAGGTTCTTGCGTCCCTTGGGGTCCTCGGCGCCTTGCCCCCCGATTTTGATCACCAGCGTCATAACAATCCCGTTTCCTGCGGGAACCCAAACATCACATTCATGTTCTGAACCGCCTGCGCCGCCGCTCCCTTGCCCAGATTGTCGAGCGCCGAAACCAGGATCAGTCTCCGGCCCGAGGCGTCGAGCGCAAATCCCACGTCGGCATAGGCTGTGTGAGCGACGGCCTGAATCTCCGGCAACTTCCCCGCCGGGTAAACACGCACCAGCGGCGCCCCCGCGTAGAATCCCCGCAGCAGCTCTTCCAATTCGCCTGCCGAGCGCCGCGCCGCAAGACGCACGTAAATCGTGCTCAAGATGCCGCGCGTGATGGGCAGCAGGTGCGGCGTGAAAACGAAATCCTTTTCTTCGAGCTTCAGCGCCTGGAGCATCTCCGGCACGTGCCGGTGGTTGAAGACTCCATAGGCGCGCAGGTTCTCGTTAACCTCGGAGAAGTGTAGCTTCTCCGTGGGCGCGCGACCCGCGCCGCTGGCACCCGACTTGGCATCGGCGATGACGCCGGCGCTGACGTCCACCCACCCGGCCTCGACCAGAGGCGCGAGCGCCAGGATAATCGAGGTGGCGTAGCAACCCGGATTCGATACCAGGCGCGCGCGCGCAATCGCGGGAGCCGCGAATTCCGGAATACCGTAAACAGCCTCCGCCAGCGCCTCCGCCGCGTGGTGCTCGAATCCATACCAGCGCGCGAATTCCCCGGCGTTCTTGATGCGAAACGCGCCGCTGAGGTCCACAATGCGGAGCCCCCGCGCGAGCAGGGCGGGCACCACCTGGTGCGACGTCTCGTGGGGGGTCGCGAGAAAAATCACATCGCAACCGGAGGCGCCCACCTGCTCGACATTCAGGGGTTCAACCAAGACCGGGAAACGGCCGCGCAGGCGAGGGTGAACCTGCTCAATCGGAAATCCCTTCTTGCCGTCCCTGCCGGAGGACAGCAGGCCCGCGACGGAAGCGAACGGGTGGCGGGCCAGCAAGGTCAGGAGCTCGCCGCCGGCATAGCCGGTGGCGCCCGCCACGGCGGCACGCACCTTCCGGGGCGCCGCGCCCGCGGCCGCCTGCCCGGAAACCTGAGTTTCAACCAGTGTGCCCACCGCTTGTTGTACCCCCTAAGAGAACAAAAGCATATTTATGCATTCGCTGCATAAATATGCTTATCTATTTATAGCGGCCGCCCGGTGGAGTGTCAAGAAGAAACTTGGCAGGGTCTCAGCCTGCCCTTTGTAGCGGCGGTCTACGACCGCCGCCCGGCGCTCACAGAGCGCCGCTACAGCAAACTCCGGTATAATGATGGGTTCCGGCGGGTTCAACCGGTCGATCACTTCCCAGGAGGAGCACGGAATGCGGCGCATCGCGATATCCCTGTCCGTTTGTCTGCTGGCGGCTTCCCTCGCCGCCCGCGCGGCGGTGAAGACCCAGGACGTCACTTTGCCAAGCGGCGGTGAGTCGATCGCGGCCTACCTGGCGGTCCCGGAGGGCGCCGGCAAGCATCCGGCCGTCGTCGTGGTCCACGAGTGGTGGGGGTTGACCGATTGGGTCAAGGAGCAGACGCGCAACCTGGCAGGACAGGGATACGTGGCCCTGGCGGTGGACCTTTACCGTGGCCAGGTTGCGTACGATCCGTCGCTGGCTTACGAGCTGGCGCACAGCATGCCCGAGGACCGCGCCGTGGGTGACTTGAAGGCGGCCTTTGATTTCCTGGCGGCCCGCGCGGACGTCAATAAGGACAAGATCGGCGCCGTGGGATGGTGCATGGGAGGCAGCCTGGCGCTCCAGTTGGCTGAGAACGAGCCGCATCTGGCCGCGTGCGTCGTCTATTACGGCACCTTACCCACGGACGCCGCGATGTTGCAGAAGATTCAGGCGCCCCTGCTCGGCAACTTCGGCGCCGACGATCGCAACATTCCGCCGGCCGCCGTCGAGGCTTTCGAGAGTGCGATGAAGGACGCGAAGAAATCCGTCGACATCAAGATCTATCGCGGCGCGGGACACGCCTTCGCGAACCCCAACAACAAACTGGGATATCAAGAAGACGCCGCTGCCGACGCCTGGAAACGCACCCTGGCGTTTCTTGCTCACCTTTTGAAATAGGCTCACACCTTGCGGTAGAGCAGGGCTTTCTTCACTTCTCCGATCGCGCGCGTCACATTGATGTCGCGCGGGCAGGCTTCCACACAATTGAAGATGGTCCGGCAGCGCCAGACGCCCTCCAGATTGTTCAGGATTTCCAGGCGTTCTTCGCCGCCCTCGTCGCGGGAGTCGAAAAGGAAGCGGTGAGCATTGACGATAGCCGCCGGGCCTACATACTCGCCGTTAGCCCAGAAAGACGGGCAACTGGACGTGCAGGCTCCGCACAAAATGCACTTTGTCGTGTCGTCGAAGCGCTCGCGTTCTTCGGGCGACTGCAGGCGTTCCTTTTCGGGGTCAGGGGTTCGGGTGATGAAGTAGGGGTGAACGCCGCGGTACTTGCCGAGGAAGGTGTCCATGTCCACCAGCAGGTCCTTGATGACGCGGAAGCCCCGCAGCGGCTCAACTGTGATCTTCAAGCCCAGGCTCTTGATCAGTACCTTGCAGGCCAGGCGGTTCGACCCATTGATCTGCATCGCGTCGGAACCGCAAACCCCGTGCGCGCAGGAGCGGCGGTAGGTGAGCGTGCCGTCCAGCTTCCACTTGACTTGATTCAGCGCGTCCAGAAGGCGGTCCGTCGGTTCCGCTTCCACGCGGTACTCGCCCCACCAGGGTTCCTTATCCTTCTCGGGATTGAAACGCTTGATGCGAAGAGTGACTTGCATCGTGGGCTCCGGTTCAGCTGAGTTGTACGGGATCGGGCGATCCGGTGATCGGATGATCGGGTGAACGAAAATCATCGCCGAGGGCGTGCCGTTTGCTCATCCGATCACCGGATCTCCCGATCACCCGATTCTTCAGTACTTTCTTTCCATCGGCTGAAACTTCGTAATGGTCACAGGTTTGTATTTGAGTTCAATTCCTCTCGGCGACTGGTACGCCAGCGTATGTTTCAGCCAGTTGGCGTCGTCGCGCTTAGCGAAATCCTCACGGTAGTGGCCGCCGCGGCTTTCCTGGCGCGCCAGCGCGCCTTCCACCAGCACCTCCGCCAAATCGAGCAGGCAGCCGAGTTCGATCACTTCCAGCAGTTCGGTGTTATAGCGCGTGCCGTGGTCTTCCGACTTCACGTGCCGGTAGCGGTCGCGCAGCTCGCGGAGCTTTTCGCGCATCGCTGTAAGCCCCTGGGCATCGCGGAAGACCGAGGCTTTATCCATCATCTCGTCCTGAAGAGCGTCGCGGATATCCACGGCGCGCTCCTTGCCCGTGGAGTTGAGGACTTGACTGACCACAGCACGGGCGGGCCCGTCAGCACGCGCGGGCAGGGGGTACCAATCGTTCTCTTGGACGTATCCCAGGGCGTGGCGGCCGGCGCGACGGCCGAATACGAGGATGTCCACCAGCGAATTCGTCCCCAGGCGGTTCGCGCCGTGCACGGAGACGCAGGCGACCTCGCCTGCGGCGTAGAGTCCCGCCACCGGCGAGTTGTTCTCATCGATCACCACTCGCCCCTCGACGTCCGTGGGGATTCCGCCCATGGCGTAGTGCGCAGTCGGCTGAATGGGAACCGGCTGGGTCAGCGGGTCGATGCCCAGGTAGGTCCGCACGAAGTCGGTGATGTCGGGCAGCTTCTTGTCGAGCACTTCTTTCCCGAGATGCGTCATGTCGAGGTGGATGTAGTTTTTGCCGTCGATGCCGCGGCCTTCGCGTACCTCCCGATGCATGGCGCGGGAGACCATGTCGCGCGGGGCAAGGTCGAGCAGCGTGGGCGCGTAGCGTTCCATGAACCGCTCGCCCGTGCGGTTGCGCAGGATGGCGCCTTCGCCGCGCGCAGCCTCGCTAAGCAGGATTCCCATCTTGTAGATGCCCGTGGGGTGGAACTGGAAGAACTCCATGTCTTCCAGGGGAATGCCGCGGCGGTAGACCACGGCCATGCCGTCGCCGGTCAGCGAGTGCGCGTTCGAGCTGACGCGAAACATCTTGCCGCAACCGCCCGTGGCAAGAATCACTGCTTTGGCATGGAAGGTGTGGATCTCGCCGGTGGCAAGGCACAGCGCCACCACGCCCGCGCAACGCCCATTCTCAACAAGCAGGTCCAGAAGGTGATACTCATTGAAGAAATCGACATGGTTCTTGATGCACTGCTGGTAGCAGGTCTGCAAGATCATGTGCCCGGTGCGGTCCGCGGCATAGCAGGAGCGCCGCACGGGCGCCTTGCCGAACTCGCGCGTGTGGCCGCCGAAAGGACGCTGGGCGATTTTGCCCTCCGGCGTGCGGCTAAACGGCAGGCCCCAGTGTTCAAGGTCGTAGACCGTATCAATGGCCTCGCGGCAGAGAATCTCCACGGCGTCCTGGTCCGCCAGGTAGTCGCTGCCCTTGACGGTGTCGAACATGTGCCATTCCCAGTGGTCCTCTTCCAGGTTGCCGAGCGCCGCGCCGATGCCTCCCTGTGCCGCCCCGGTATGCGAACGCGTGGGATAGAGCTTGCTTAGAACCGCGACCTTGGCTTTGCCCGCCAGTTGCAGCGCGGCCATCAGTCCGGCGCCGCCTGCCCCCACCACTACTGCGTCATACTGTTGCACCATCTGCATGTGATTGAGCCTCGGAAGAAATCGTCACTTGTTGCTGCCGTCGTTTGCGCGACTGTAGCGGCGCTCTATGAGCGCCGATCGGCGGTCATAGACCGCCGCTACAATTTGGCGCCGATTTTCACGACGCCAGCGGCGGCTGGAACGTCAGGATGATCAGCGAGCCCAGCGCCAGCAGCACAAAACCGATAACGTATAAGGACGCAAGCGACGCCGCTCTCCAGCCGCGCGGGTGGATGTAGTCGTCCACCAACGTACGCACTCCATTAATTCCATGGATCAGCGCGAGCCACAACAGCAGCAGGTCGTACGTGCGCCAGAAGGGCGTCGCATAACGTTCGGCGACAAATTTGAAGTCGATATTATCGACGTTGTTGATGACATGCATCACCAGCAGATGCCCCAGCGCCAGGACAAGCAGGGTGATGCCTGAAATGCGCATGAAGAGCCAGGCGTAAAGTTCCAGCCCGCTTTCCGGCCTCGGCCTTCCTGCTCCGTTCATCGCTGACCCCCCACGAGAAAGCTCAACATGTAAACCGCCGTCGGAATGAACACCACGACAAACGCGATCCCCACCGCGTACGTAAGCCGGCGATGCCAAGCCATCGTCTCCGGCCAGAAATCGATGACGCAGATGCGGATGCCATTAAGAGCGTGGTACAGGACCGCTGCCACCAGGATCACTTCGCCAATCCGGAACGGAGGATAGCGGTAGAGAAACAACAACCGGTTAAAGGCCTTGGGTCCCCACCCGATCAGGGCGATGTCCACGATGTGAATCAGCAGGAATAGAAACACTCCCACCCCTGCCAGCCGATGCAGCAGCCAGGACCATTGCCCCGGCCCACCACGGTACGTAAAGTACGCAAAAGGCTTAACCATACGCGCCTGGTTCTCCTTGTTGTCGCTCAAGCCCAGATGTATGAATGAAGTAAAGCCAGCTACGAAGCCATGCCCGTACCTTAGGACAATAGGCTTCAGCCCCGCCATCCCAAACGGTCATCGTACCGCACTCGCTCCGCTCAATGCAATCAAGTTGGTTACGGCGTGGGGCTGCGTCAAAGTTGATTCGTTTCGAAAACCCCCTCACCCCCACGACAAGCAGAGCGTGGGGCCCCCTTCTCGCTCCTCTTGCGCCCTCTCCCGCGAGGAGAGAGGCCCGTTGACTATTGTTGGCGTCAGCGCGCAATCCTGCGCATTCATTGGAAAAGATGCGGACCACGAAGCCGGTGGCTCTCGCTACCCCGCCTCGCCAAGGCGCGGAGCTTGGCTTCTCTGTTGTAGGGGCAGGGCTTGCCCTGCCCAAGGGCGCCCCGAGGGGTGCCCCTACAAAACCAGCAGGACGTTCACGTTCGCTTGTTCGCGGATCACCTACATCGCGACAAAAGCGTCGGGACGTATGCGCCACCCGGTGGTCGCGCAATGGAGGTTCATGTTTTTCCTTCTTTGTGATATATGGGTGCAGCCTGGACCGACCCAAATAGGTCCTCCCGGTGGCCGTTCGGTCAGGCAACTCGAATCGATGAAACTACTTCGCAAACACGCTTGGTTGATGTGGCTGCTCATTTTGGCCGGTGGCGACTTCACTCTTGCTCTCGGCAATGACAGCGCGGCGTCGACTGCAATCGGTGGAATTCAGTTGCGCCGCGAGGCAAACATCTCCATAGAAAAGGAGCGCCTGACGATCAGCGAGGCCAAAGTTACCGTTGAATATGAATTCCTGAATCAGACGGATAAGGACATCACGACCGTCGTGGCCTTTCCCATTCCGCCTTACGATGTTGGATTTGTTGATGCCGGCGGCCAAAGAAATTTCAACGACTTTCGTTTGTGGGTTGAAGGCAAGGAATTGAAGTACAGCACCGAAGCCCACGCGAGACTATGCGACAAAGATTATTCAGGTTTGCTCAAAAGTCTTGGGATTGACATCGCGTCATTCGGTCAATTCGACGTCGACCGGGAGGGAAATCCGACAGGCCAAATCACCAAGCTCTCCGAGGGGCAACGCGATCAGCTATTTCGTTTGGGATTGATCTCCGGACCTGATGCTGCTCCGCTCGGACTTCCAAATTGGGATGCTGTGAAGACATATTATTGGACGCAGACTTTTCCCTCTCACAAGGTACTGCATGTTCGTCATGAGTACACGCCGGGCATCGGGTTCGGGACGATCTTCCCGAGCGACCTGAACGCCAACGAGGCACACCCCAGCGATATCCGCAGTGATATCAAGAATTCGTGCATCGATCCAGCCTTGCAGAAGAGGCTGACGGACCAAGCGATTAAGAATTACAAGGATGGTGAAGCGGCACCACTGGGGATGGCTTGGGTAGACTATATTTTGACGACAGCGAATTCCTGGAAAACTCCAATTAAAGACTTCACCTTGATCATCGACAGGCGAAAAGATTTAAAGCAAATTGCCGGAGCCGAGATGCAAGGCGTCAGCATGTGTTGGGACGGACCCGTCAAGGAGCTCGATGCCGCTCATCTCCTCGTGCATAAAACGGATTTCGTTCCCAAGAAGGACGTCCATATATCCTTCTTCTCCTTCCTCATGCCGCCAGACAAGTAGTTGCCTTTCGACGGATTCTTTTTGATCCCAACTTAAGCCCTCAGTCTGAGGCCGTCATGAGTTCCGCGCCCTCAGAAGAACCCACTGCGGATGGCGACTCAGTCCGCCCTACATGACTGTTCGGAAAATCCCCTTCTCAAAAACAAATTGGCGCCGAGCGAGTAGCACAGACCGCCGCCGTTGCGGTCTGCGGTCCTTACCGTGGGGTTGATCAAATGTGCATTCGCGAACGGGAGGGTATTCTCCGATGGTTAAACCGCAAGGGCGGTTTTGAGCATCGGCGCTCAATCCTGCGCATTCATGGGAAGAGACGCAGACCGCAACGGCGGCGGTCTGCGCTGCGCTACTTTCGGATTTCGCCTTTCCGCCGTAGTTGTGTTATAATACGCTTTGTATGAAGTCTGTGAGCCGACTGAACGGGACTACTTGGGAGGGTGACGGCGCGAATGGTTCCTTTGTGCCCTTCGATCCTGCTTGGCGCGCCGCGAGGTGCGGTGCGACCCCGTGCGTGTGGCGTTTTGCAGGTTCGCTGGGCAGGCGTCAGGCCTTGGCTGGCCGAGGAGGGAAATACGCCGGGAGTTGGGCTACCCTACGATGTTATTGATAAAAAGCATGTTAGCGAAAATGAGCGCCCTCCAGAGCACGAGGTGGGTGTTGAAATCAAAGGGCTTAGCAGCCAGGAAAAATGCGCGCGCGAAAAAAAACAATCGGTAACTCCTACGATGTTGATGAAAACAAGAGACTTAAAAAGCGACATGTTGGCAATAACCGCGATGTTGATGAAAACACAGGAAGTTACACGTCGAACCCTACGATATTGATGAAAAATAAGGTGGTTAGCGAGAATCGCGCCTCGCGCCTTTCGTGCGCGGCACGCGCTAGTACTGAACCCTGCGGCGGTTCCAACTTCTGTGTCAGGCCTCCGCGCTCCGGGTGTGGGGTCGGAAAAGGCGTGCTTGCCACTTGTCACTGGCCACTGTGTTTCACAGGTGCATCCGGAAATATTGTTGAAAACAAAGGACCGGCCAACGGAGAGTCTGTAATTTCCGCCGTTTACGAAGCAGCACGACAGCGGGTACGGAGACTTCAGCCATGAAGAGACCGGATACCGAGAAACCGGAGAACGGGTACCCGTCGCGCAGAGCCTTCTTACAGGGAGGACTGGCCTTGGCCCTTGTGGCTCGGGCTGCGCACGGCACCGCTCGTCAGAACACTTCCAAAGGAAAACGCAGCATGATCCAATGGCGCACACATGATGTGGCGAAGATCCCGGACGGTTACCAGGTGGCCGTCGCCGACGTGAATGGCGACGGGCGGCCCGACATCCTGGCGCTGAGTTCCGTCGAGCGCATCGTCGAGTGGTACGAAAATCCCACCTGGAAAGCGCGGCCCGTGACGACGCGAACCGAGAAGAACATCAGCCTGGCGCCGCTCTTCCGGCCGGGGTACCCCGCGCGAGGCATGGCGCTTGCTTCCGGCTTTGCGCTTGAGGACCGCACGCACGGCGGGGACCTCTGGTGGGCGGAACCTGCGGCCGAGCCGGACGCAGAATGGTTACTGCACCCGTTGGGTCAGATTCCCACTTCCCACCGCCTGCGCTGGGCGGACCTGGAAGGCAACGGGCGGCTGGCGCTGGTCGATGCGCCGCTCCTGGGCTTTGGCGCTACGGCTCCGGGATACCGCGTGCCCACTCCGCTTACGTGGTTTGAGATGCCGGAGCGATTGCTGCGGGGCCACGCTTCGGCAGCCGAGCCTTCATCCGCCGTGTGGGCGTCGCACCTGATTGACCAGCGCTTGACCGTGGTGCACGGCTTGAACGTCCTCGATTGGGACGGCGACGGGCGCGACGAAATCCTGACGGCCAGCTTCGAGGGCGTGCACCTGTTTCACGCCGCGGGGCATGGAGCGGAGATGACCTGGACGCGTACGCACCTTGCGGCAGGCGACCAGCAATCGAAGCCTCGGCGTGGGGCGAGTGAAATCGGTGTGGGCAGAGTCGCCGGCAAGCGGTTCCTCGCCACTATCGAACCCTGGCACGGCGAGCAGGTGGTGGTCTATCACGAAGGGATGCCCGGAGAACTGTGGACGCGGCAGGTGATCGACGCCGACTTCCACGACGGCCACGCGCTGGCCTGTGTGGACCTCGACGGCGACGGCAACGATGAAATCATCGCTGGATTCCGCGGCCTCGGCACGAGCCTGTTTGTGTATTACGCCGCCGACGCTTCCGGGAAGAACTGGGTGCGGCAGCACGTTGACGGCGATATGGCCGCTGCAGGCGTCGCCATCGCGGACATCAACGGCGACGGCCGTAGGGATATCGTGGCCGTTGGCGCCTCGACCGGGAATGTAAGGTGGTACGAGAATGCCGGGCTGCGATAATTGCAGAAGCTGTAGCGGAGGTCCATGACCGCCGAACGGCGCTCATAGAGCGCCGCTACGATGCCTACCTTGGCGCGGCCGTCCCGGCCGCTGTCGTTGGGGCGTCCCGCCCGCAGTAGCGCCGTCCTTTAGGGCGGCACGTGCCGGGCTGAAGAGGCTGCGGCAAAAACCGTGATCCCTGAGGTAGCGGCGACTTCACGTCGCCACAACTGCAATCGCTGCAATCCTCGCGTGGCGGGATAAACCCGCCGCTACACGTTTTCCCGCAGCCTCTGAAGCCCGGCGCTACACGTCCAACATGGCGGGCAAGATGCCCACGCTACAACCGGCAAGACGCCGCTACGGCAGGCGAGATACCTGCTGCGCTACGGCAGGCAAAGATGCTGTTATAAGCGCGCTGCGAGCGAGCGCGGCCGCATTCGGCGGCCTTGCTAGAAGTGGTACACAGGCCGCGACAGCTTGCCGTGGACAAAGCGCGCCAGGCGGCGCGAGGCGCGGGCGGCGCGGCCCGGCAAGCCGGTCAGGAAAGCGGAACCTTCGGAGAGCGCTTCACGCCGGGCCTCCGCGCTGAAGACGGGAACTTCCGGCTGGGCGAAGAGCAGGGCCACAACCATGATGGCAAGCACCACGAGGAACTGGATCACAAAGAACGTGAGCGCGATCTGTAGCAGCAATCTCATTGTGGCTATCCCGTCGGCCGTGGCTTGCGAACCGCGTGCCCGTCGCAGCTCAGCCTTCACCCCTTCCATCGGCGGGGAGAGGCGGGGACGTGGGTCTTTCTTAATGCGTGTAGATGCGTACCCACTGGCCGCGCCGCTGGAATTCCGCGACCGGCCGCAGGTGATAGCGGGCCGCCAAATCTTCGAAACTCGCCTGCGGGCGATAGTCGAAGTAACGTTCCTGCATGCGCAACCAGGCTGGGAAACGCGTCATCCAGTTGCCGGGCGGTTCCCACTTGCGGGAATACAGATACAGCAAGTCAAAGGACCCGTCCCGGGCGGCGGCGACGTCTCCGGGAGCGAAACTCTCGATCGGGACCACCTCGAGCCGCCTAGCTACGTAGCCTAGTCTCGGCTCGGTGAGTTCGTCCGTCGCGGGCCAGGCAGTCAGGATACGCGGCCGCCCGGGCTGCTTCTCAAGGAAGCCCGCCGCCTGCTGGTGCAAGCGAATGAAGTCGGCATAGGAGAGGTTGTCCTCATATGGGAAGGGGCAGGGAGGATTGATGAACCAGGCCCCTACGAACGAGGCGGCGACGAAAGACAAAACCCAGCGCGCGGGCCGCCGCGGCAGTCGCAGGATCCAAGCCACTGCGACCAGGTAGAACAAGGGGAAAACGGGCAACAGGTAACGCGGCAAAACCGCGCCCCCGACGACGCTCAGCAAAAGGAGGTAGACAGCAATGAGCCCTCCGGCCAGGAACACGAGCGACCGCCAGCACGTGTCGTTTGCAACCACGGCGGAGCCGGACGGGCCACGCTTGCGCCCCCACCAGAGTCCCACCGCCGCCGCCGCTACGACCAGCCAGTTGAACCCTCCCACGAAGAGCTCATAGGCGCGGCGCAAGAAGGTCCAGAAGATCCGCACGGGCGAAAGCGTGCCGTAGAGGTTGTAGCTCAGATACTCGCGGTTGCCGGTCCAGTAGCCGGTTGCATGATGGTAGTAAAGAGCCCACGCTGCCGCCACTGCGAGGGGCGCCACCAGCGGCGCCGCGGCGCGCCGTGTCCAGCGGCCCGCCACCGGCCTGCGCTGCGCCTTCCACGTGTAGAGCCAGGCCACGGGCAGAAGGACCACCGCCGTCTCCTTGCTGAGAATGGCCAGAGAAGCGCCCGCCGCGAAGAGCCAGAGTTGGCCGCGCAGAAGGAAGAGGACCGCCAGCGTTGTGAAGAGCGCCGCCGTGAGGTCGAGATGCACCAGCGTGCTCTGCGCGAAGAAGAGAGGCGAAAGGGCCAGGAGCAGAGCGCTCCACAAGGCGGCTTCGCGCCCGGCCGCCTCGCGCGCAAGCTTGTAGAGCACGACGAGCACCGCCGCCGCCATCAGCGCTATCGCGGCGCGCGTGACCAGCGGCGAGTACCCGAGCACGCGCCACACCAGGCCGAGATAGACCATGACCAGCGGCGTGTGTCCCACGGGCAAGGTGCTGCTCGGGACAAGCTGGCCCGCGCGCGAGAAGTCCAGCGCCGCGGGAACGTAATACCCCGCCTCGTCCCAGAAGTAGGGCAGGTGCAGCAAAGGAAGGTGCAGGACCAATAGTGCCACGAAGGTCGCAACACCTGCCAGGACAGGACTGAGGCGCGAACGCATGTGGCAGCTAATTTACAGCAGATGCGCGCGCCGGTGGAGGGATTCTTCTCGACCCAGCGAACGGCTTGGAGGCACGCGGCCTGCTTCGGATAGTAACCTACAGGCCGGAGAGTTGGAACTGAGGTGCTCTGCGCAACCCGTTGTGTTCCAGGCTAAATCGGTGCGAGATTCGACATCGGCTCGTTTTAACGCTACGATTCCTGGGCAGGTTGTCGAGGATTACGTGTTGTGGCGGCCTCTTATAACGGCCCCTTGTAGCGGCGCTCTATGAGCGCCGTTCGGTGGTCGTAGACCGCCGCCACAGTGTGCCGGGCAGCGGTCGCAGACTGCCGCTGCAGCGTCATTCACAACTGCATTCTCTAATTCCGGACCCCGAGGAGACGCACGGCTGATGGCGACTATTGCCCTGGATGCTACTTATAGTGTTGACCCGCAACTGACGGGCATCGGCGTCTACTCGCTGCGCCTGATCGAGGCGCTCCTCACACTTGACACCCAGCACAAGTTCCTCATCTGCTACCGGCTCTCGCGCTTTGGCCAGCGCCAGCATTTCCTGCGGCCCGCGGACGTCCCTGGCGCCCGGGCGCGGTTCTCCGTGCAGATTTATCAGGAGCCGCTGACGTTCTGGCTGCCCTGGCAGGCGGGCCTCTTCCACAGTCTGGCGCAGCGCCCGCCGGCCTTCCACTTCCGCCGGGAGATTGTGACTGTCTTCGACATCTTCCCGATCACAGGCGAGAACTACTCGACGCCGGACTTCCGGCGCAAGTTCTCCGCTCTCCTCTGTGACGCCGTGAGCCGCGCCGCGCGCGTTATCACCCCCTCCCACGCCACGGAGGAGTTGCTCGTCACCCACGCGCACGTCTCACGCGAGAAGATCCGGGTGATCCCTTTGGGCGTGGACCTGCCCGCTCGTCTGCTTTCTCCAGAGGAACGGTTGCGCGAACGCGAGCAACTGGTGGGCGAAGGCCGGGAGATGATCCTGAGCGTGGGCGTGCTCCAGACCCGCAAGAACACGCTCAACATACTGAAGGCGCTCAAAACGCTGCCCGCAAATTATCGGCTGGTACTCGCCGGGGGGAACGGCTACGGCAGCGAGGCGATTCATGAATTCATCCGCGGCGAATCCCTCGGGGAGCGAGTGAAACTGCTGGGATACGTCGACGACGCATGCGTCGCGCGGCTTTACCAGGCGGCCAGCGTCTTCCTATTCCCGTCCTTCGAAGAGGGCTTCGGTATCCCTGTACTGGAGGCGCTGGCAAGCGGCGCGCCGGTTGTTACCTCGAACGTCTCGTCGATGCCGGAAGTCGGCGGCGATGCGGCGCTTTACGTCAGTCCTCACGACCCGGCCGAAATCGCCGAGCGCGTCCGGCAAGCGGTCGAGGACCTTCCCCTACGTGGCAACCTGATTGAAAAGGGATTCGCCCGCGCTCGCGAATTCACCTGGGAGCGTGTGGCGCGAGCAACACTCGCCGTCTACGACGAGGTACTCAAGACGTAGGGGAACATGGCCGCGTGCCCTCACGGGTTTATGTTCCTGTGCTGCTGTAATTCGCCACACCGCGATTCCACACATAGACGGAGAGCATTAAGAAGGCGGCCGCCACTGCCGGTACGAGGTGGAAGTAGACGGTGAACTCGGTGCGGTGCAGGAAGCGCGTGGTGGGATAGAACGAGGCGAAGCCGAAGGGAATGATCCAGCTCAGCAGGAATTGGATGAAGACGTTGTAGATGGTCAACGGATAGCGCCCGAAGTTGAGCATGTTGAACACGGGCGGCACAATCCCCACGCGGTCTTCAAACCAGAAGGAGACCGCTGTCAGAAGCAGGAACACTGCAAGATAGATCACCGCGCCGCTCAACACCATCAGCGCAAACCAGAGATAGTCAGGAACACTCAGCACAATGTGCAGGCGGCGCAGGCACAGGCTCACCACCACGAGACCCGTCACGACCTCCTGAAGCGATTCCAGGCGGAACTTCTCGAAGATCACCTGGAAAAGGGTAGCGACAGGCCGCAGCAGCACGCGATCGAATTTGCCTTCGACGACGTAGATCTCACTGAAGTCGTAAAGGTTCCAGCTTACCACGTTGAAGAATCCCAGCGGGATCAGCGAGAACCCGTAAAGGAACATGATCTCGTTGAAAGACCAGTCCTGAAGGCGCGGAATCTTGGAGAACAAAACCAGGACAAAGCCGAACCCCAGCAGCGTGGCGGCCATCGACGAAAAGAAGGCGATGATAAAGTCCGCCTTGTAGGCCATGCGGACTTTCGCGTACTGCCCGAAATAAAGCAGAAAGAGCCGGAGATGCCGCTTCATCCTGGTCACCTGCTCTGCCAATAGGCCTGATGGCCGATGTAATCGCTGTCGGGCAGGTTCGCAATAATCAGCCGGCGCAGCTCCAGCGGATCAACTTCGCCTTGATGTTTGTAGATCAAGGAGCCGTCGGGCTTGATCAGCACCGTGTAAGGCAGCGCGCAGTTCCACTCGGGATCAAATGCCGCCATCAGTTTGTAGATGTCCATGGAGGCAAAAATCAGGTTTCGGGAGGTGGCGTGCTCGCGCTCCAGGACCCGCGTCACTCCCACCTGGGCGTCCGGGTAATTTGCACTCACCGTAACCAGGTCAAACGGCCGGTGGCGATACATGCGGTACATGGTTTGGAATTCCGGGAATTCCTTCACGCACGGCCCGCACCACGTAGCCCAGAAATCCACCAGCAGCAGCTTGCCCGTCGGATTGCGACGCAGGTTCTTCAGGCTTTCGTCGCCGGCCGGCTGCACCGTCACCGGCTCGCGCTCGATTTCCGCGAGCTCCGCTTTCCGCCCTTCCGCTTTGTAGGCCCACTTTGTGGAGCAACCGAAGGACGGAGTCTTCTCGACCGGCACGGGTTTGCCTGCCAGCAAAGCCTCAATCGCGTTGCGAGCGTCCTTCTGCGTAACGTATGGCTCGCGCGGGTTATTGTCCACACGGCCTTCGTACCGGAGCCGCCGCGCGGAATCAAAGATAAATACGTGCGGAGTGGCGCTGGGCCCGTAAGCGCGCGCGACGCGCTGCGTTTCGCCGTCATAGAGATAAGGAAAATTGAAATGGCGATACTCGGCGCGGATCTTCATCTCCGCGAACGAATCGCCCACATCGGTGTAACCCATTTCATCCAGGCGAACAGCCTGCGGGTCATTCGGCTCGATCGCCACAAGCTGAACGCCGCGGTCACGATAGTCGCTTGCCAGGCTCTTGATGCGGCTCTCGTAAAGCTGAGCCGTGGGGCAATGGTTGCAGGTGAAGACAATCACCAGGATCTTGCTGGAATCGTATTCCTTCAAGCAGTGCGTCTTGTCATCAATACCCGGCAGGCAGAAGTCAGGAGCCTGGGCGCCAATCGGCAAAATGGGATGGTCATCGGCCAGGAGTGGAACGGATATCGCGAGTACCAGCAACAAGACCTTTGCAGTACGCTCGAACATGTTGCCACCTCCCTGAGCAGTACATTTGACGAGCCGAGTTCTCAGCACGACAGGGCGCACAGCCGTGCGCCCCTACTCGGCACTTTCGACCGCTAGCCGCCCTGGATGATAACCTTTCTTGACGACCATCTCCACAGTCCGTCGCCCATCGCGAGCAGCACGGCCACCCAGAAGATCTGTATGCCTATGGCGCGCGCCAGACCCACGCCGTTCAGTTTGCCAAGGTAAATCAGCATCGGCACGTAGCTGATGTATTCAAAAGGCAGCACGCGGAAGATCTTCTGAAAAACCTCGGGGAAGAAGGAGATGGGCAGCAGGAGGCCCGAGAACAATTCCAGCAGAAAGAACTTGGCACGCAGAAGCCCGAGGATGGATTGCAGGCGCAAGGCGAAAGTCCCGACGGCAAAGTTAATGGCGGCCACGATGAAAAGACTCATCGTGACGCTCACCAGAAACACTACGGCGTGTTTCAGGCTTGCTGGCAGACGAAGAGGGAAAACCAGGAACAACACAAGCGCCGTGGGTAAGGTCAGGAGGGCCAAGCGAAACACCGACTCTCCCGCCGCGCGCGCCACATACATCAACTGAATGTTGACCGGCTTGACAAGGTCCATCGCGAGGCGGCCTTCGGTGACTTGGTACGCCAGGTCCTGGTCGATGTTGTTGAAGTAGAACGAGCGGATGATCCAACCGACTCCGACGTAAGTCAGGAGGTGCGAGAAGTCAAACCCTTCAATCGACGTGCTGTGCTCGTAGATCGCCTTCCAGATGAAGTAATACACCGAGACATAAATGAAATACGTCACGATCCCCGTGAAGTAGCGCAGGCGGTAAGCGAGCGTATTCACAAACCCGACGCGGGCGAATTCCGCATAGAGCCGGAGGAATCGCCAAAGGGGAGCAAACGGTCGCACGTTCGCCGCTGACTGAACCTCACCGCCGGGCATCACGCCACCTCGCCGCTCAGGTAGATGCGCTTGACGATTTCTTCAATGGGTTCTTCTTCGACGTAGATGTCGCGCACCTGGAGGGTGTTTACGATCTGCCGAATGACGGCGGCGCTCGAGTGTTGTTCGGGGTCGAAACGGATCTGGTAAGTGAGATCATCAACCCGTTCGCAGACGATGCCGTCACTCTCGACACGCCCGAGAAGCGGAACCTGGGAGCGGTCCTTCAAGAAGAACTTCACCTGGTTGTATTTCGCCAGGCGCTTCCGCATCTCGACCAGGTTGCCATCGAACAGAATCCGCCCTTTGTCGATGATGAGGATGCGCTGTGAGAGTTCTTCGATATCGGAGAGATCGTGCGTCGTCAGCAACACGGTGGTTCCGTGGGTACGATTGACCTCTTTAAGGAACTCGCGGATGCGGTCCTTGGCGACCACGTCGAGACCGATGGTGGGCTCATCGAGAAAGAGCAAGGGAGGATTGTGCAGCAGCGACGCCGCCAGGTCGCACCGCATGCGTTCGCCTAGGCTCAGCTTGCGCACGGGCGTGTGCAGGTAGTCTTTCAGACCCAGCAGCTCGCAAAAGAATTCCAGGCGCTCGCGATAATCACGCTCGGGGATGTTGTAGATCTCCTTCAGGAGCTTGAAGGACTCGATCACCGCGATGTCCCACCAGAGCTGCGTGCGCTGTCCGAAGACCACGCCAATGTGCTGCGTATAGTGGCGGCGTTCGCGGTAGGGAACGAAGCCGGCGGAAAGCACCCTTCCGCGGCTGGGAACCAGGATGCCGGTCAGCATTTTGATGGTGGTGGATTTCCCGGCTCCGTTCGCGCCAATGTAGCCCACCATCTCACCGGGCTCGATCGAGAAGCTCACGCGGTCCACGGCGCGCACGGTCAAGTACTCGCGCACAAAGAGATTCTGAAAGGCTCCCAGCACACCCTCGCGGCGCCGAAAGGTCCGGAACTCCTTGGTCAAGTCCTTGACTTCAATGATGGGCGCCATGCACTCGTGATCGCTGACCGCTGAAAGCTGACAGCTATAACCTCTTGAACGCCTTCTGCAAGTCCTTCATATCGTACCGGAGCACGGTGGGGCGGCCGTGCGGGCACGTCATCGGACAAGCCGTTTGGCTGAGCGCCTGAAGCAGCCACTCCATCTTGCTCCGCTCGAGCCCCATGTTCACTTTGATCGCCGCGTGGCAGGAGATCGAGGCCGCGATCTTCCCGCGTAAAGCCTCAAGGGAAATCTCTGCGCCCTCGCCGCCGGCGCCCTCCAGGATTTCCAGCATCAGCGTTTCAACGTCGCCCGCGGCGATTTCGGCCGGGGCCGTCTTGACGGCGACCGTTCCCTGGCCGAAGGGCTCTACCTCGAAGCCATTCGCGGCCAATTCGTCGGCGATGGTCTGGAAGGTCACCCGCTGCGCCGCCTTCAATTCCACGATGATCGGCATCAGCAGGCGCTGGCCCTCGACCTTTCTCTGCTGGCGCAACTGCACGTGCCGGTCGAAGAGCACGCGCTCGTGCGCTGCGTGCTGATCGACAATCCAAAGGCCCTCGGCGTTGGTAGCCACAATGAAACTCTCCTGCACTTGGCCGAGCGGCACGAGGTCAGAAGGCAACTCACGCGGCGCCGTGGCCGAACCTGCACCGGCAGCAGACTCAACAGCAGGCGGAGCGGAAGCGGCCGGGGGCACGTAGGCACTAAGCGCCACATCAAACGGCAACCGTTCGGCACGCGGCATAACGCTGGGCGGCGACAATGCAAAGCCGCGACCGTGCGACTGCTGCACCGGACGCGCAGGAGGCGGCGCCGCGCCGCGCATTATGGGTGGCTCCTCCGCCAATTTATCGGCCACGTCCGCGGCCTCAACCGCCAGCCCCGCCGGCCGCGCCGCTCGCGACATCGGAAACGCCGCTACGGGCCCCGTCGCGAGCAGGGTCTGCCGAATGGAATCCCGCACGAGATCGTGCATGAAATTGCCGTGCCGGAAGCGCACTTCGGTCTTGGACGGGTGAACGTTCACGTCCACTTCGGTCGGTGGCAGTTCCAGGAAGATCAGCGCCACGGGGAAGACATTCGCCGGCAGGATATTCCGGTAAGCCTCGGTGATCGCGTGCAGAATCAAGCGGTCGCGAACCAGCCGCCTGTTCACAAAGAAGTAAATATTGTTGCGATTGAGCTTCTGGACCTCGGGACGCGATACGAAGCCGTGCACCCGCACCAAGGGCGCTTCCTCGCTGTCAGCCTCACCCCCTTCGCCCCATGAGGCGGCGGGTATGCGGCGTTCGGCGGGCGCCATTTCGAGAAGCTGTTCCAGCGTTTGGCCACCCAGCACCTGGTACAGCCGCTCGCGGTGGTTTGCGACGGGCGCGACATTCAGGATCTCGTTGGTCAACGAGGAGAGCCGAAAACTCTTTTCGGGATGGGCCAAAGCGTAGTGTGTTGCCAGGGTTGCGATGTGCCCGAGTTCCGTCGACTCGGCCTTCAGGAATTTGCGGCGGGCCGGCGTGTTGTAGAAGAGATCGCGCACCTCGATGGACGTTCCCGCCGGCCACGCCGTCTCCTTCACATCGCGCAGCTTGCCACCGGCGAATTCGATGCGCGTGCCGGAATTCTCCGAGGCGTGCCGGGTTTCGAGCACCAATCGCGAGACCGCTGCCATCGAGGGCAGCGCCTCGCCGCGGAACCCCAGGGTCGAAATCTCAAATAGATCGTCGGCGTTGCGAATCTTGCTCGTGGCATGACGCTCGAAGGCCAGCAGCGCATCGTCGTGACTCATGCCCTGGCCATCATCAACGATACGAATCAGGCGCTTCCCGCCGCCTTCCACGGCAATCTCTACGCGCCCGGCACCCGCATCCAGGGAGTTTTCGAGCAGTTCCTTGACCACCGACGCCGGACGCTCCACCACTTCGCCGGCGGCGATCTTGTTGGCAACGGCTTCGGGGAGGATGTGGATGATGGACATGGGAATTGATTCATTGACTCATCAGGTCACTGATTCATTGCATACCCCGGCGAAGGGTTCTTCCAATGATGCAATGTCCCAATGGCCAAATGACCCAATGGCACGCTGGCTCACTTCAACTTTAGCCTGAGTCCCAGTTCTTCCAGTTGTTCCGGCTCAACAGCCGCGGGCGATTCGCACATCAGGTCGACGGCGCTGGCGGTTTTGGGGAAGGCGATCACTTCGCGGATGTTGGACTCGCCGGCCAGCAGTGCGTTGATGCGGTCGAAGCCGAGAGCGATGCCGCCGTGGGGCGGGGTGCCGTATTCCAGGGCTTCGAGGAAGAAGCCGAAGCGCTCCCGTGCCTTCTCTTCCGTCAAGCCGATAGCCTTGAAGATGCGGCGCTGCACGTCCTGGCGATGGATACGGATTGAGCCGCCGCCGATCTCCGAACCGTTCAGGACTAGGTCGTAAGCGCGAGCCTTCACGGCACCCGGATCGCTCTCCAGTTTCTCCAAATCCTCATCGCGCGGCGACGTGAAGGGATGGTGCATGGCGGCAAAACGCTTCTCCTTCTCGTCGTACTCGAACATAGGGAAGTCCACGACCCAGAGGAAGTTCCAGGTGCCGGGCTTGACCAGATCAAACTTCTCCGCCAGGTCCAGCCGGAACCAGCCGGAAGCTTCATCCAGCTTGTGGCGTGCGGCCCGCGTGGCTTCGTCCGCGCCGATCAGGATGACAAGGTCGCCGGGCGCGGCGCTCGTAGCATTCGCGATACTCCGCAGGCAATCTTCGCCCACGGCTTTCATCAAGCGTGATTGAATCCCCTCAGCCTTCACTTCCATGGTCGCAGAGTTGGCAACTCCCAGGGACTGAAGCGTGGCTTGATACTTGTCCATCTGGCTGCGGGAAATCTTGCCCGCGCCCCCGGGCAGCCGCAACGCCTTCACCGCCTTGAATCCTCTCACCCCCGCCAAAGGGCTCTCGGCAACATCGATCGGTTTCCATTCCAGATCGATTCCCAGATGCGGCTTGTCAGAGCCGAAGCGCCCCATCGCCTCGTCGTAACACATGCGGCGGAACGGGCGCTCCACCTTGACGTCCACGAGCGCGAAGAGCTTCTCCGTCAGGCGCTCGATGATGTCAAACAGCACCGCGGCTTGGGGGAATGCCATTTCAATATCGACTTGCGTGAATTCCGGCTGCCGATCGGCGCGCAGGTCCTCGTCGCGGAAGCAGCGCACAATCTGGAAATAGCGGTCGAAGCCGCCGATCATCAGAATCTGTTTGAAAAGTTGCGGGGACTGCGGCAGAGCGTAGAAGCTGCCGTGATGCAGGCGGCTGGGGACCAGGTAGTCGCGTGCGCCCTCGGGCGTCGAGCGCGTCATGAAAGGCGTTTCGATCTCCTGGAAGCCGTACTCGCCCAGGTGCGCGCGAACCACTTGGGCGGCGCGGCTGCGCAGCCGCAAATTGCGCTGCATGCGCCCGCGGCGCAGGTCGAGGTAGCGATAGCGCAGGCGCGTCTCTTCACTGGTTTTGTTCTCGTCGTCGATGGGGAATGGCGGAGTCTTGGCTTCGTTCAGAACCAGCAGCTTGCGCGCCATCACTTCCACTTCACCCGTCGCGAGTTGCGGATTTACAGTGTCCGCCGCGCGCGCCACAACTTCACCTTCCACACCCACCACATATTCAGGGCGAATTTCCTCCGCGCGGTCGTGCACTTCCGTGCTGATGGCGGGATTGCACACGATCTGCGTCTTGCCGGTGTGGTCGCGCAAATCGAGGAAGATTAGGTTACCCAAGTCGCGGCGGACGTCGACCCAGCCCGCCAGAAAGACCGTCTGGCCCGCGTGAGCTTTGCGCAGCTCGCCACAGTAATGCGTTCGTTGCCGGTCACCAAGTAGGTCCAGTTTCACAATCACCGCCGCAATAACAATTATGAATGGCGAATTATGAGTTATGAATATCGAATGTTGCGCACTTCCCAAGCACAAGGGGAGTTGTGATTTCATAATTCATAATTTAGAATTTTGCCTTCACATACGCGCCAATGCTGGCCGGCTCCAGCTCCTTCTGCTCGCCGGAGCTCATGTCTTTCACTTGGTACTTGCCGCTCGCGAGTTCGCCTTCACCAATGATGATGGCGAAGCGCGCTTCGAGTTTGTTCGCGATGCCCATCGCCTTTTTTATCTTCATCGGGTCGTAGTCGATTTCGACGCTCAGCCCCTCGGCGCGCAGTTCGCGCACCAGGCGCGCGGCCGGGGCCAGCGCTGACTCACCCATCCAGACAACGTAGGCGGCGAGCGGTGAGCCAAGCTTCAATACGGCCGCCGCCTCGACGGCCAGGATCAAGCGGTCCTCGCCAATGGAAAAGCCGATGCTGGGCGTTGGAGGCCCGCCGAGCATTTCCGATAGCCCGTCGTAACGGCCGCCGCCGGCCACGGCGTTCTGGGCGCCGAGGGCTCCGCTAGTAATCTCGAACGTCGTGCGCGTGTAGTAATCGAGCCCGCGCACCAGGCGTGGCGTAACCTGATAGGTCAGCCCGCGCGCTTCGAGTTCACTCCTGACGCGGTCGAAGTGCTGACGGCAGTCGGGGTCGAGGTGATCGATGATCTTGGGCAGCCGCTCGATGATGGGCTGGTCGCTTTCTACTTTGCAATCGAGCACACGGAGCGGATTCGTGTCGGCGCGCCGCTGGCAATCCGGGCACATCGAGGACTTCACATCCTGGAGCGCCTGCCGCAGGACCTGTAAATACTGCGGTCGGCACTTTGAACAGCCCACGGAGTTGATCAGAAGTTGATACTCGCGGATGCCGACGCGTTCGAGGAACAGCACGAGCATTTCCAGGACTTCCACATCCACCAGCGGGTTCTCCGCGCCCAGGACTTCAGCGCCGATCTGATAGAACTGGCGGTAGCGGCCCTTTTGCGGGCGCTCGCGGCGGAACATGGGACCGATGTAATAGAGCTTGTGAATGCCACCCTGGTTGTAAAGGCTGTGCTCGATGTAGGCGCGAACCACCGACGCCGTGGCTTCCGGCCGCAGGGTCAGCGATTCCTCGTCGCGGTCGCGGAACGTGTACATCTCTTTCGTCACGATGTCAGTCTCGGCGCCCACCCCGCGCGCAAACAGCGCCGTTTCCTCCAGAATGGGCGTGCGCACCTCGCCGTAGTGATAAGCGGCAAAGACGCGGTGGGCCTCGGCCTCGACACGCTGCCAAAGACGCGTATCGGAGGGCAGCAAATCGCGCGTGCCCTTGACGGAACGAATGGGTTCAACTCGGTTGGACATGTTGTTTTGCAGCCCCCGCTTCGGGGTGAATCTCGAACGCGGAACGCTACGACCGCCAGCGCGGCAACTTAAAGACCCCGCCACACCAGGCTACTAACTCTCCTATCCCTTCCCCAGCAGGAGTTTCCCAGGAATCGCTAAACTTACGAAGGTAACACACCGGCAAGAGCAGTCGCAAGTTGCGCGCTCGGAGCAATGCTGCAAGGCCATTTGGTGGAAAGTGGAACCGAAGGCGCGGTGCGCCGTGGTGAACTCTCGTTGCAAGCCCCATTGGACTTAAGTGAGGGACTGCCTTAAAATAGCTAGTGGGCACTGAGAAATGAAAAAACGGGCTGCTCTTGTCGCCCTGTTCGCACAGATCACGCTGGCCGTGTGCGCGCCGGAGCTTTACGTTGCGTGCGGAGGGGATTGCTGTTGCCAGACCTCTTGCGGAGACGTTGCAGCGTGCCGGACAATTGCCCAGAGTCCTTGCTGCCGCGTGACCTCGCCGGATCTGCCGACGCAAGAAGTACAAATCCCCTTTAGAGTTGCTCCCCTCTCATTGTTCACGGCGCTCCCCCATACTGTACCGGCGATCAAGGCGCGAAGCATGGATGGTCTTGCATCCTTCTTTGCAGCGCGGTCAAGATCTCTCTCGCCCCCCGGGCTCTACCTCCTCAATTCGACTCTCCTGATTTAGGTCTTAACCTCCCAGAGTCTATCGGAACCCTTGTCGCGTAGAAGTCTCTCTAGGCGATGACTAGGCTCGCTCCTGTCTTCGCCCCGGGTTTCTTTCCGCGATGAGAGTCACTTGCAGCCGTTCATCCGCTACCGAGCACCGGAGGTGAAAATGCCAGATCGGATTCATCACATTCTTCTTCGTGTATGCCTGGGGACGGCCTTGCTTGCCATCGGCTTTGCAGGCGTGCCGTCTACAGGAGCGATCGACTTACCCGAGAATCCCGGCAGAGTCCCGTCCGCGACGCCCTTCCAATGGCAGTCAGCGGCCCGCTGGTGCCACGGAGTCAAGAAGACTTCCGGGACTCTCACGCTCGCCGAATCGGGGATCGAATTCGCGGCAGCGCGCGGCCCCCGTTTCCGGTGGTCCTTCGTAGAGATTCGGACCTTTGACTTATCCCCGCGTTGTTTGAAGCTGACCGGGTACGAGAACCGCTCGTGGCACCGCTACGGTGAACGAAGTTTCTCCTTCGACCTCGCGTCCGCCGTGCCTCCTGCCATTGCCACGGAGCTAGCCGAGTGCGTTGCCAAGCCCGCGGCGAATGGCGCACCCGACCCGACAGCTCCAGCTTTTGCCACGCTCGCCGCTCGCCACCGAACGCGCAGCGGGGGCACCAGCGGGGTTCTGCGTTTCCGCGACTCCGGCATCGATTATGTGACCGGCTCCGGCCGTGGGGCGCGAAGCTGGCGCTGGGCCGATATACAGACCCTGGCCTATCCCGATGCCTTCCACTTCCGGGTAGGCGCCTACCGGGAGATTTTCGAGTTCGAACTGAAGCAACCGATGCCGGGCGAGCTTTTCGACCGGCTGTGGAATGACCTTTACGCCCGCGACCTGGGCGTTACAGGACCCAAGGGAGGAGTGCGCCCATGAGTGCATCGCAACCGGCTGAGACTCTATCGAAAAATCGCGACGTAGTTTCGAGAGCGGCAGCCTACCTCGCTGCACTGATGTTTTATGTGGTGATGGCCGCCTCTCTTGCCGCTGGCCAACAATCAACCACGATTCTTTCCGCCGCCGCGCCGCAATCATCACCCACGGCTGAGAGCACGCCGCTTTCCAAGTTGGTCGAGGAAGCGGAGCAAAACAACCCCGACGTCCTCGCCGCGCGTCTTGCCTGGCAGGCGGCGGCGCTAGTTCCTTCCCAGGTCGCGACGTTGCCGGACCCCGAAATCATGGTCCAGAACATGTCGGCCGGTGCGCCGGTCCCCTTCTGGGATTACCGCTCCGTTGAGATGACCTACTTCGGTGTAGGTATTTCCCAGGAAGTCCCCTATCCCGGCAAGCTGCGCCTGCGCGGGGAAGTCGCCCGGCGCGAGGCCGCCTCCGAGAGTGAACGGGCGGAGTCGGTTCGTCGCACGATTGTCGAACTGGTGAAGGTCACTTACTACCGTCTTGCCTACATCCAGAAGACCCTCGATATTCTCACTCGCGATCAGGAGTTGATGGAGGAGGTTGAGAAAAGCGCCGAGGCACAATACCGCGCGGGCAAAGGTAACCAACCTGACGTACTGAAAGCTCAGCTCGAGCGCACCAAACTCGTGAGGGAAGTTGCTGAGTCGCGCCAGCAACTCGGTAGTCTGGAAGCTCAACTGAAGCAGCTCCTGAATCGCCCGCCGGACTCCCCTGACATCACCGCCGCGACGCTCGCGGAAACGCCTCTGCCCTACGGCGAGGAGGATCTGCTCGCCATGGTGCGTGGCGGCAATCCTGACGTTAAGACCCGGCAACAGATGGTCCGCAGCAAGAGCCTGGGCGTCGAGCTGGCGCGTAAGGATTTCTACCCCGATTTCAACGTGCAGTACATGTGGGAGCGGACCGACGCGGCTTTCCCGGACCGCTACTCGCTGGGCGTGGGCATCAAGATTCCGATCTACCGCTCCCGGCGGCAGAATCCGCAGTTGGCCCAAGCCGCGGAAGAGCTTAACCAATCGCGCCACGAGTACCAGTCGGCAGTCCAGCAGGGCTACTTCGACGTCAAGGATCAGTACCTCGCTGCCGACTCCAGCGCCAAGGTTCTGACCATCTATCGCGAGGGGTTGATTCCCCAAGCCACGGCGACCTTCCAAGCGGGAATGGCCGCGTATCGGGTGGGCCGCCAGGATTTCCAGATGCTTCTCGATTCGTTCCTCGACGTGCTCAATCTCGAGAAGGAGTACTGGCGGACGCTCACCGAGCATGAGACCGCCATCGCCCGGCTGGAACGCCTGACCGGGGCGTCGCTCCCGGGAAGGTAGCGCCGCCCTGCAGGTCGTTTAGCGCCCCGGCCGGTCTCCGGCCGCAAAAAGCAAAGGTCACTGGACAAACGAAGGAGCAAGACCATGAATACTTATCGCGTCGCTTTCATTCTCACCTCAATCACGAGCATCTTCCTTGCCGCGGGGTTGGCCTTTGTGGGCTGGCGCTATGTCCTGCATCCCGCCGCGGGGGCGCCTGCGCCGTCTGCTGCCGCCATGACTCCCGGGAGCGGCGGAGAAACGGGCGAGGCCGGCCCGAGCGTGCCAAATGAGATACCGCTCGTACCCGTGCAACTTAGCCCGCAACGGCTCCAGAGCATCGGGGTCACAAGCGGCGAGGTTCTGATGAAGCCGCTCTCCGATGAGGTCCGCGCAGTGGGCACCGTCGCCGTGGACGAAAGCCGCCAAGCCTACGTGCAGACGCGCTTCTCCGGATGGATCCGCAAAGTCCACGTGGACACCACCTACCAGCGCGTTCAAAAGGGGCAGGCCCTGTTCACCATATACAGTCCCGAGGTCGTGACCACTGAACAGGAGTACCTGCTGGCTAGAAACAACCGTGCTGTGCTCGCACCCAGCACCGTGCCGGGTGTGTCCTCGGGCGCGGAATCCCTGCTCACGGCTGTGCAGGAACGGCTCCAGCAATGGGATATTCCCGCGCGCCAGATTCAGGAGCTGGAAGCGACTGGCAAAGTCCGCCAAGAGCTCGAAATCGACTCGCCCGTTTCCGGATTCGTTACCGAACGCAACGCCCTGCCGAACCTCTACGTCGAGCCGGCCACGCGGCTCTACACGATCGCTGATCTTTCGACCGTCTGGGTGTTTGCACAGATATTCCAGACCGATCTCGGACGAATCCGCGTGGGAGAACCCGCCGCGGTCACGAGTGACGCGTACCCCGGCCGCTCTTTCAACGGGCGTGTCGATTTCATTTACCCCGAGGTCGATTCCGCCACGCGGACCGTCAAAGTGCGGCTGGTGTTCGCCAATTCCGGGCTCCAGCTCACACCCGGCATGTACATGAACGTGAGCTTGCAGGTCCCGCTCGGGCGCCAGATGGCCATCCCCGCCTCGGGGGTGTTTCATACCGGTACGCGTGACATCGTTTTTGTGGACCATGGCCAGGGCTATCTCGAGCCGCGCGACGTCGCCTTGGGACCGCGCGCGGGCGTCGAGTTCACGGTGCTCAAGGGACTCAAGGCGGGGGAGCGCATCGTGACTTCCGCGAACTTCCTAGTTGATTCGGAAAGCCAGCTTCAGGCGGCGCTCGGGTCGTTTGCCCCGCCTCCATCCACTGCAGGAACGGCCGCCACGATGAACGCAAGCGCTCCCGAGGCACACGTGGAGTTCTCTACCGTTCCGTCTCCTCCATCCAAAGGCAGGATCACCGTGCGCGTGAAACTCTCGACGAACGGCACGCCCGTCACAGGCGCCGACGTGACTGTGACCTTCTTCATGCCGGCGATGCCAGCCATGGGCATGTTGGCGATGCGTACTGCCGTCAAGCTCGACGGCAAAGGCGGCGGTGTCTACGAGGGCGCCGGCAACCTCCAGACCGGGGGGACATGGCAGGTGGCGCTCCTCGCCCAGAAGAACGGGCGGACCCTCGCCAGTAAGCAGTTCACCGTGAACGCGGAAGGAGGGATGTAACGTGATCGCCCGATGGATTGATGCGTGCGAACGCAATCGCTTTCTGGTTTTCACAGGCGTCTTCCTGCTGGTTCTCGCCGGAATCTGGTCGATGCGGAACATCCCGCTGGATGCCTTGCCGGATATTTCGGATGTGCAGGTCATCGTGCACACAAGTTGGATGGGCGAGCCCCCCGACGTCATCGAGGACCAGGTGACCTACCCTATCGTCACCACGCTGCTTGCCGCGCCGAAGGTGAAGAACGTGCGGGCGGAAACGATGTTCGGGGATTCGTACGTCTACGTCATTTTCCAGGACGGCACCGACCTTTATTGGGCGCGCTCACGCGTACTCGAATACCTTCAGCAACTTCAAGGCAGGTTGCCCAACGGCGTGAATCCCGTCCTCGGCCCCGACGCGACCGGCGCGGGCTGGGTCTACGAATACGTTCTGCTCGACCACAGTCACCGGCACAACCTGGCGGACCTCCGCAGCCTTCAAGATTGGTTCGTGCGCTACCAGCTTGAAACCGCGCCGGGCGTCGCCGAAGTGGCGACCCTTGGCGGCTTCGTCCGCCAGTATCAGGTGGAACTCGATCCCAACAAGCTCCGGGCTTACAACATCCCTCTCGAAACGGTCATCGACCACGTCCGCGCGAGCACGAATGAAGTGGGCGGCCGCCTTCTGGAACTGGGGGGAGCGGAGTACATGGTTCGCGGCGTCGGATACTTCAAGTCGCTGGACGACCTCGCCAATATTCCTGTTAGCACGCACAATGGGGTGCCTGTCCTCGTGAGTAACCTCGGCACGGTGGCCTTCGGTCCGGATATCCGCCGCGGCGTGGCGGACTGGAATGGGGAAGGCGAAACCGTGGGCGGCATTGTGGTCATGCGCTTCGGCCAGAACGCCCTGAATGTCATCAACGGCGTTCGGAATAAGATCCGGGAGGTGCAACAGTCGCTGCCTCCCGGTGTCGAGATCGTGCCGGCCTATGACCGTTCAGATCTGATTCATCAGTCCATTGCGACACTGCAACGCGATCTTGTGGAAGAGGCCATCATCGTCAGCTTGGTAATCATCCTCTTCCTTTTCCACTTCCGGTCCGCGCTCATCCCCATTCTGGCCTTGCCCATTGCGGTCGTCGCGTCTTTCCTCCCCATGTACTACTTTCACGTCACCGCGAACGTGATGTCGCTGGGAGGAATCGCCCTGGCCATTGGGGTGCTGGTCGATGCCGCCATCGTGATGGTCGAAAACGGCTACCGGCATCTCGCGGAAAGGCAGGAACTCGAAGCGCAGCTCAAAGGCCGGGAACGCCGCAGAATCCTGCTCGACGCCGCGAAGCAAGTCGGTCCGGCCATCTTCTTCTCCCTCGTCATCATCGTCGTTTCCTTCCTGCCCGTCTTCCTTTTGGAAGCACAGGAAGGACGCATGTTCCGGCCGCTCGCCTGGACCAAGACGCTGGCCGTCGGGTTTTCGTCGCTGCTGGCCATCACCCTGGTTCCCGTGCTTATGGTGATGCTGATCCGGGGACACCTGAAGCCGGAGTCGGCCAATCCCATCTCACGTGGGACGCAGGCCATTTACCTTCCAATTCTGCGCTGGTGCTTGCGCCACCGCGCTATCACGATGCTCGCGAACGTGCTCTTCCTTGCGCTGACGGTCCCCCTGGCGTTCCGTATGGGCAGCCAGTTCATGCCGCCTTTCTATGAAGGCTCGGCGCTGTACATGCCCAATGCTTATCCGGGCATCTCCATCACGCAGGCTTCCCAATTGCTTCAGGAGCAAGACCGCATCATCCGTTCTTTCCCGGAGGTGGAAAGCGTCTTCGGCACTGTGGGGCGGTCTGACACGGCCACCGACAACGCCCCGCTTTCCATGTACGACACCACCATCATGCTGAAACCGCGCGCAGCCTGGCGTCCCGGCATGACCTACACGAAGCTTGTCCAGGAGATGGACCAAAAGCTGCAATTCCCCGGGATCACCAACACCTGGACGCAGCCGATCCAGAATCGCCTGGACATGGAACTGACCGGCATCAAGACCCCGGTCGGTCTGAAGATTCAGGGGCCGGACCTTGTGGGTATCCAGCAACTGGGCGGGCAGGTTGAGAAGATCCTCTCGGGTCTGGGAGACGTGCGCTCGATCTTTGCAGAGCGTGTTTCCCAAGGCTTCTACGTGAACGTCCGGGTCAACCGGCCGGTGGCCGCGCGCTACGGGTTGACCGTTGCCGACGTGCAGCGCGCGGTTGCCTCGGGAATCGGGGGCGAGAACATCGCCGAGAATGTGGAGGGCCGCGAGCGCTATCCCATCAACGTCCGTTACAACCGCGACTTTCGCGACGATATCGACGCCCTGGGCCGTGTCCTGATCGCGACGCCGGCGGGAGCGCAGGTCCCCATTAACGAGGTGGCCACGGTTTCCTTTTCGCGTGGCTCGGCCATGATCCGCGACGAGGACGCGACGCTCACCGGCTACGTCTATGTGGACCTGAACACGAGCGACTACGGCGGGTTTGTCCAGAAGGCAGACTGGGCGTTGCGCCATCAGTTGAAACTGCCGGCCGGCTATTCCTACCAGTGGTCCGGCGAGTATGAGTTTGAACTACGGGCCAAGGAGCGGCTGAAACTGATCCTGCCGATTGTCTTCTTCGTCATTTTTCTGTTGCTCTACATGGTGTTCCGCTCCGTCGCGGAAGCCGCCGTGCTGATCTTTCCCACGTTGTACGCCATGACCGGCGGACTGACTCTGCAATGGCTCCTCGGCTACGAATTCAGCGTGGCGGTTTGGGTCGGTTACATCGCGTTGTTTGGAATCGCCATCGAGACAGGCGTGGTGATGGTCGTTTACCTGCACGAGGCGTTCAACAAGCGGCTCATCACGGGCGCGCCTCTTGCCCACGAAGATGTCGAAGCTGCGACCATCGAAGGCGCCGTGCTGCGCCTGCGGCCCAAGTTGATGACCGTGTGTGCGGTGCTCGCGAGCCTGGTGCCAATACTCTGGGAAACCGGGGTCGGCTCGGACGTGATGAAGCCCATCGCCGCTCCTATTATCGGCGGCATGGTGACCTCCACGATTCACGTCCTGATCCTGGTGCCGGTGTTCTTCGCCATGCTAAAGGAGCGTGCCCTGCGCCACGGAACGCTGCAAGCGACAGGAGAGCAGGCACAGGAGGAATCTGTCTAGGCACACGCAATGGGTATGGCGGGCCACCGTACGCTCTCCCACACTACACCCTGCGCAAGCTGCGAACCGCGGAGCAGGAGGTGGTAAAATTACAAGGGCAGGGGCGAAAGAATAACTCGTGCGCGCCAAGCATATCCTGGTAACCGTCGCGATCCTTGTGGCCGTCGCGGGAGCCGGCTTATGGGTCCGTCGTGGCGAACCATCTCGGCACCCGGTAATGTGCCAGGTCTGTGGGCGCGAGGTTCCGAGCCAGACTGCTTTCCACCTGGACACGGCGAGCGGCAGCGTGGAATCCTGTTGCCCGGCTTGCGCCCTACATTACGAGATCCATCACCCTGGCGCTGTGCGCGCGGCATTCGCGACAGACTTCAATTCCCGGCACCTGATTCCCGCCCAGTCTGCCTACTACGATGAAGGCGGCGATACCCAATACTGCACCGCCATGCACCCCGCGGCGGAGCGTGGGCCGCAAGACGTCAGCATGCGAGTCTACGACCGCTGCCTGCCCACGCTCGTCGCGTTCCGGACCCGTGAGGACGCAGACTCCTATCAGCGGCAGCACGGTGGAGGCGTTCTCACTTACAGTCAGGTTCTCGAAGGCATTCGCGGACAATAAGGGAAACACGGGTGCTGCTAGCGCGGGGACCTTGTTGGCCGCCCCCTGCCTGAGCCGGCACACTCCAGCCACTGTGGCCGAGACGGTCGAGACGACGTCAATCAGTTCTATCGGCGGCAACCAAGTTGTCCACGCCCCTGACGCCGGGATGACTCGCGAATGCGCACGTGATAGCATCACACCGCGTGGCGGCGCGGGTGGGAGTGAGATGCCCGCCGAACGTCTTCAAGCTCGACAGATTCCAGGGGAGAGAGCCCAGGTTGCCGAAACAGTGTTTGCCTTAGCCACACAGCTCTTCCAGGGGCGTGGCGTTAGGGGAGGACCTCATGTTCAAGGGAATGACGCGACGCAAATTCTTTGGCCGTACTGGCCGGGCGTTGGCAGCGGGCAGTGCAGTGGCGTCCGGAGGATCGATCCTCCAGGCGGCTACGACAGCGCCAGGAGGCACGAAGGGCGTGAACTACTACGAGAAACTGGGCGTCACGCCCTTTATCAACGCCGCCGGCACTTACACGGTGCTTTCGGCATCGATCATGCCGGCGGAGGTGCAGGCTGCCATCAGCATCGCCTCGAAACATCCCGTGCAGCTCGAAGAATTGCTGGTCGCTTCGGGTGACTACCTGGCGAAGCGATTGCAGTGCGAGGCCGCTCTCGTGACCGCCGGGGCGGCTTCGGCACTGACGCTCGGCACGGCTGCCTGCGTCACGCTCGGCAATGAAAAAGCGATGGTGAGTGTCCCCGTTGACATGACGGGACTCAAGAACGAAGTGATTGTCCAGAAAGCCCACCGCTACGAGTATGACCACGCCGTGCGGAACTGCGGGACCCACTTTGTCGAGGTCGAGACGCTCGCCGAATACGAGGCGGCGTTCAACGACCGGACCGTCATGGCGCACTTCTTCAACGCTGCCGAGGGCGGCCAGATTAGCCGCGAGGATTGGGTGCGCGTGGCTCACCAGCACGGAATCCCCTGCTTCAACGATGCCGCTGCCGACGTGCCGCCGATCTCGAACCTTTGGAACTACACGAAAATGGGCTTTGATCTCGTCACGTTTTCCGGCGGCAAAGGTATTCGCGGACCGCAGTGCACAGGTCTGCTGCTCGGCCGCAAGGACTTAATTGAGGCCGCCCGGAAGAACAATTCCCCGAATTCCAACACCGTCGGCCGAGGGATGAAGGTGGCCAAGGAAGAGATCGTAGGCTTGGTTGCGGCAGTGGATTGGCTGCTGGCGCAGGACGAGGCTGCCATGCAAGCGGAGTTCCGGCGCCGCGCGGACCATATCGCGGGACGTCTCAAGGGGCTTCCTTCGGTCGAGACGCGCATCTCGATCCCGCCGGTCGCGAACCAAGTTCCACACCTTCTGATCACCTACGACGCGGCGAAGATCAAGCTGACAGGCAAGCAAGTTATGGAGAAGATGCGGCAGGGGAAGCCGCGCATTGAGCTCAACCCTGCCACCGGCGGTGGTTCGGCAAGCAAGGGCCTCGAAAGCAGCGTTAATACCATCGTCGTGGGCGTGTGGATGCTCCAACCCGGTGAGGATTTGATTGTCGCGCGGCGCCTGCGCGAAGTCCTGGAAGAGGGCGCGCGAATGTCCTGAGTCCGTTTGCGAAGTATTTTCTCTCCTCCGCGAAGGAGGGGCTGGTGGACCTGCAACACGTGAAGAGGAGGACTTATGACCAAGAGTGAATTCTATGACCTGGTTATGGCGGCGTATCGGCCAACCGAAAAGATGATCAGCATGGTTCCGCCCGATAAGCTCACTTGGAGGCCGGGACCGACCTTCATGAGTGTCGGACAGGTCCTTTGTCATCTGGGCACGGGCATGGGGGAGGAGTTTGGCATGCTCCTCACGGGCAAATGGCCGTCCATGGCAGAGATGGAACAAGCCATGAAGCTCGAGAACATGCCTTCGTGCGGTATTCAGGAAGCTTTGGACAAGCTTGCCAAGGACAAGACCACTCTGCGTACCGTCCTCGATGGAATCCCGGAGGCGGACTTCGCGGCTCGCATTGTCTCAGTACCGTGGGGCTGGGAAGGCAAACTGGAAATCATGGCCATCAATTTCCTGGGCCACACGCTCCACCACAAGATGCAGCTCTTCACCTATTTGAAACTGCTCGGCCTTCCCGTCAACACCGAGACGCTTTACGGCGGGTAGAGGAAGCATCGAGTTGGGGGCGCACGGCCGTGCGCCCTCGCGCCCCTTCATCCCGTGGGTCGCGCGGCCATCGAGCACCGAAGCTGCCGGCGAGAAGCCGTGTCATCCGGGAGGCGTCATGCTGACTTCTTTGAAGGCTGTCGCGTACCGCGTTTCCGATCTCAAGAAAGCCAAGGAGTGGTACCAGCATGTCCTTGGCAAAGAGCCTACCTTCGATTCTCCTCTCGTGGTGTCTTTCACAGTGGGCGATTCTGTGTTGAGTCTTGTTCCGGCTGCGGACGGGGCCGCGGGCCAAGCCTCTCTCACGACGCCGTATTGGGGCGTCGAGGACGTTGAGTCGGTGCAGCGCCGGTTGCTTGAAGCTGGCGCCACGGCGCGGGGCGAGATCATCACCACGGCGCTCAAATCGCGAGCGGCTACGGTGGTCGATCCTTTCGGCAACGTGCTCGGCATCCTCAGTGCGCCGCCTGTCCCCGGGAAGAAATCGCTTGCCGACCAGGCCTCCGACTCCGCACTCGGGGTCACGCTGTTCCGCGCTTTTGCGGCCAGCGAAGAGCGCGCCGAGATCCGCGGTCCCGACTATCTGGCAGAGATTTTCCTGCCCGGGGAATTCAAGGCCGTGCTGAAGAATCCCGCGGCGCGTGAATGGATCAAGGGAAAAGCGCCAGGCAGTTATGAGTACTTCTTCGCTCGGACGGCGTGGTTCGACTGCGCCGTACGTGAAGCGCTCCGGGCAAATCTGCCACAGGTTGTTTTCCTCGGAGCCGGCTATGACACCCGTCCTTACCGGTTTGAAAGCCTGATCCAGGGAACGCATTTGTTTGAACTCGACGTGGAATCCACCCAGCGCCGCAAGCGGGATTTGCTTGCTACGGCTAAGGTTCAAGTGCCCGCGAAATTGACCCACGTTCCGGTCGATTTCGCCCGGGACAACCTTGCGGAGCTGTTGTCGCGAGCGGGCTTCGACAAGACGGCAAAAACGCTGTTTGTGTGGGAAGGGGTGACGTACTACCTGCCGGCCGCGGCCGTCGATCAGGTGCTGGCGTTCATAAGAGCCAATTCGTCGCCGGGCAGCATCGTATGCTTTGACTACCTCGCGGACGCTCCCGACATGTCGGCCCGTTACGGCGTGGCGGAGTCGCTGGAACTGATGCGCACCACGTACCACGCCGAACCGGTTCAATTCCGCATTCCGGAGGGTTCGATCGAACCCTTCCTGTCAGAGCGCGGTTTTTCCGTACTCGCACACCTCTCGACCAAGGACATGGAACGCCGGTATCTGACTCTGCCCGGCGGTGTCGCGGCCGGCAAGGTCCTTGCGTGTTTCCGGCTTGTTGAAGCGAAGACACGCGTCTGATTGCGCCCTCATCGAGAAGGAAGCGCCGATGCGTCCGGCCCCGGCCCCATTCGGCGCGCAGCCCACACAGTTGCGGCCCACGAGACAGTGCGCGCTCTGCCCGCCTTACGACGTGCGCAGGTCTTTGACATGTGTCGCGAGGTACCAAACGTTCTCGAACGGATCTTTCACCGCACAATTGCGATCACCAAAATGCTGATTCGTGGGTTCGGCGATGGAACGCCCTCCTGCCTGGAGAGCGCGTTTGTACAGGGTGTCGCAGTCCTCCACATACAGGTAGAACATCGTGGGCATGGGTTGGTGCGGACCGTGAGCCTCGCCCATCTCGATCACCGAGTCGCCGATCCTGACTTCGGCGTGACCGATGACACCGTCCGAAGCAAGATAGCGCGCGACTTCCTCCGCTCCTAGAGCCTGCTTCATGAAGTCAATCAGTTTGTCGGCGCCGTGCGGATGCAGGTAGACGTTCGCCGTGCGGAGTCCCTTCGGGATGTAGTTCGGTCCGAGGTGCGTCGCGATGTACCAATGGTTCCCTGCTAGGTCGCGGACGCTTGCCGAGCGCTCGCCATAGTCCATGTCAGCGGGTTCGCGAAGGGATATGGCTCCCAGCGCGAGAGCGCGCTGATAGACAGCGTCGGTCTCCGGGACGTACAGATGGATGGCTGAGGGCAGGGGCGTCCCTTGCCACGCCCCGCCGCCACCGATCATCAACATCGAGTCGCCCAATCGCACCTCGGCGTGCACCCCGCCCGCGGCGCCGGTGGTGCAAAAGGTTTGCTCGGCGCCGAAGGCTTGCTTCACGAACTCGATCAGCTCCGGCGCCTGCTTGGCGGTGAGATAAGGCGTGACCGTGTGATAGCCCGCGCGAAGGTGGCGCGCGGGCTTGGTTGCAGCCTCGGCCGGTTTTGATTCAACCGCGGGTCTCCGCGTGAAGGCTGCGGCGCGCCTCGCGATTTCCTCCGGTGTCACATCTTCGATGTGGGTTGAGATGATCCAGATGTGACCGAAGGGGTCCTGGAGCCGCCCGGAACGGTCGCCGTAGAATTGATCACTGACCGGCCTTACGATCTTCGCGCCCGCCTCGGCAGCCCGAGCCGCCACGGCATCGACATCCTCCACGTAAAGAGCGATAGTCACGGGTGAGCCGCCGACCACTTCCGGGCCAAGGTGTTTGTATTGCTCGGAGGCTCCATTCAGCATGATCTTCGAGTCGCCAATGGTGATTTCGGCGTGCGCGATCCTGCCGCCCGGGTCGGCAAAGTGCATCGCGGTGTTCTCTCGGGCGCCAAAGGCTTTCGCATAGAACTCGATCGCTTTGGCGCCATCCGCCACCGTCAAATATGGCGTCAGCGTGTGGAAACCTTCGGGAACCGGCTTCACGGGCTGCGCCGCGGGCTCCAACTCACGGTTGGGCCCGGGCAACTGTCCGCCAGTCGCGCGTCTCTGGTAATCTTCCGCGGTCATGTCGACTTTGTGGGTTGAGATATACCAGTTGTGACCAAACGGGTCCTGAAAAGCACCCGCACGGTCGCCGTAGTCTTTTTGTTCGACGCTGACCGGTATACCGGCGGCGGCGACCTGTGCCGCAAGCGCGTCCACGTCTTCGCCGTAAACGTGGATGGCGACCGGCGAGCCCCCGAGCGTCTGCGGACTGAGATTGCCGAATTCGGGGAACTCATCGGAGAGCATCAGCATCGAATCGCCAATGCGGACCTCCGCGTGGCCCAGGCGGCCATCGGGCATCGGCAAGCGCCCGACCTCCGTGGCTCCGAGTGCTTTGGTGTAGAACTCGATGGCCTGTGCGGCCCCCTTCACGCACAAGTAGGGTGTAACCGTGCGGTAGCCCTCTGGGATGGCCTTCACTCTGCTTCGTTCCAGTGTGGCCTGCGTTCTGTTTTCCATGGGTTTCCTCCTCTCCAAGTCAGTTTCGAGACGCGATTTGAACTCCGGACGGGGAAGATCGGCGAACCTAGCCGGGGCCTGTCGCGTGGCTTCCACCAGAAGGCGCTCCTCGCCTTCCCGCAGGGGAATCCCCAACATCGCACTGCGCACCACCATCGTCTCTCTACCTCTGTAAACTGCCCAAGCGTGGAAAGGTCACAGCGCCAGATTGTTTGTATTTGACCGGCCCCAAAGTATTGGAAGCTGATCACGGCAGGAAGGTTGCGGCGATCAAGCGAGAATCGTCCGAAACACAGCACCCAACCTCGCGCATGCGCAACAGGTTTCAGACACGTATTTCCTACACGAACTCGGCCAGAGGGAGGCAGCCGCCGAGCCTGCGGCATCCCCCATGGGTGTCTTAATTCTCTGACAGCCCTGAGCTTAAAAGCGCAAGATGCAGTTTGGCAGGAGACATGCGCGAGCCAGCGGAGGTGTGACTGCGGCATGAGAGAATTCCGCTTTGGTTTAGTAACGTTGATGGCCTTGTGGGCAGTGCTTGTCCTCTGGGGCTACAAAGATAAGGACTTTCGCCAAGCAAGATAGCAAGGACTCAAAGTTGCTGCGGGCCTTCAAATTGGGGGAGGCAGTCAACCTGTACCGGGGTCAGCCCTTTTTCAACTCGGCGAGCACCTGGCGTCCGCATTCTCGCAGGGTCTCAAAAACTCCCTGGCCTTGGGGGGCGACGGCTTCGAAGATGGGCTCCTGCTTGCGCTGCAGGTTCCATTTCAATTCCTCCACTGGCAGGGCGCTGGGCAGATCGCGCTTATTGAATTGGAGGACGTAAGGGATTTTCTGGAAATCGCAGCCACGCTCGCGCAAGTTCTCCTGGAGATTATCAATGGCCTCCAGATTGGCGTCCATTCTCTCTTCCTGTGAATCGGCTACAAATACCACGCCGTCCACACCCCGCAGAATCAGCCTGCGGCTGGCATCGTAAAAGACCTGCCCGGGAACCGTGTAGAGGTGGAACCGCGTTTTGAATCCCCGGATGCTGCCGATGTCGATGGGAAGAAAATCGAAAAACAACGTGCGGTCGGTTTCGGTCGCGAGGGAAATCATCTTGCCGCCGGTTTTCCCCAGCGTCTGGTCAAAGATCCACTGCAAGTTGGTGGTTTTGCCCCCCAGCCCGGGGCCGTAGTAAACGATTTTGCAGTTGATTTCCCGCGCTGCGAAGTTGATAAAACTCACGCCGTGCGATCCCCTTCCCTGATGCTCACGCCCCAACCCTGATGGGAAGCCCTCTGTCCTCTGGAAACCTGTCCTTGCGTCCAGGGCCTCCATCTCGGGCCAACTAGTGGAGTGCATCGTATATAACACAGTGATACGGCGCTGACAATACTGGGCGCTGTCTTGCTCTGCTGCGACGTCACGGCAGGCCGCGTCCTGATCGTGTTCACAGACGGTTTCCTGTTTCTAACACGGGAGGAGCCGGGGTGTTTTATGAGGTAGGCTCCTGCCCCGGCTCTCCCGGTCCTGCATGAAACTGCCCCCGTGAGGGGGTGGGTAGTAGCTAAGCTAGAGGTGACTCCATCTGCTATGAGGATGCTGCAAACCATAGAAACGTTGCAGGTATTCTTTGGCGCTGGCACGGCTGCATGCGGTCAAGGCGGAACACGTCAAGCCACCTGACCCCAGTGCAGACTGTCTTCCCGAGGATTTCATCCCAGCCGCAAGGACCTTATTGGCGGTTGGGAGCTGAGTCCCACTTTCACACGCGTCCTTGACGTTATTTCCGGGGTAAAGAACCGCGTGATTTCCGCTCGAGCTTGGCGTACCATGACCCTCCTCGCCGGGGTGTTTGTACGCAGCCTCGCGATGTCGGAGCCACTGATGGCGATTGATTTCAACCTGCACCACCTGCCAGTACTTCCTCGCAAGCGCGATTTCCGAATTGGCGCTGTAGGCGCGGGCTTCATCATGCGCGACATCCAACTGGTGGCTTACCAGAGCGCGGGTTTCAACGTGGTGGCGATCGCGTCGAAGGACCCTGCGGAAGCTCAGGCTACTGCTGCTTTGCGCGGCATTCCCAAAGTCTACGGGACTGTGGAGGAACTGCTCTCCGACCGGTCCATTGAAGTCCTGGATATCGCCGTTCCACCGGACGTACAACCCTCGATCATTCGCGCGGCCCTTGAGCAGAAGCACCTGCGCGGGATTCTGGCGCAAAAACCCCTCGCCATGAATTACCGCGAAGCGCAGGCCCTGGTCGAAGCGTGCGAGCGCGCCGGCATCCCGCTGGCGGTGAACCAAAACATGCGCTACGACCACTCGATTCGCGCGTTGAAAACCTTGCTCGGGCGCGGTGACCTGGGTGAACCCGTGCTCGCTACGATCGACATGCGCGCCATCCCGCACTGGCAGGCGTGGATTCGCGCTTACAACCGGTTGACGTTGCTGGTGATGAGCATCCATCATCTCGACGCTTTCCGCTTCCTTTTCGGGGAGCCGGAAAGCGTATATGTAAGCGCACGGCCGGACCCCCGCACCACCATTCCGCATCGCGATGGCATTGTGCTTTACATCCTCGAATATGCGAACGGCCTGCGCGCCGCCGCGTGGGATGACGTCTGGGCCGGTCCGGCGCGAGAAGGCACGGCGGACGACATCTACATCAAGTGGCGAGTGGAAGGAACCGCCGGCATGGCGCGGGGCACCATCGGCTGGCCTGGCTATCCGGCGCGCGTCCCGAGTACCATCGATTTCACCACCCAACACCAGCCTGGTTGCTGGATCTCGCCGCGCTGGCCGGAAGTCTGGTTTCCCGACGCCTTCCAAGGGACCATGGGAGAACTTCTGTTGAGTTTGGAGGAAGGCCGCGAGCCCACCATCAGCGGGCGCGACAATCTGAACACGCTGGCGCTGTTGGAAGCCTGCTACCGGTCGCTCGACGAACACCGCCCGGTCAGGCCCCGGGAAATCAAGGAGGCGCAAGCATGAAACTCGGACTCATCAACTCCGCTTGGCTGGGTTCGCCGGTGGGCACGGCGGAAGGCATCCGCAAGACCAAGGAGATCGGGTTCGACACCATCGATATCTCCGCTGACCCTCTCGATATCGACGTCCGGGAGCGGCGCCTGATCAAGGATACCTGCCGCGAAGTGAGTTTGCCCGTCATCAGCGTCTGCTGCTGCGCCTTGGGCATTGCGGATTTCGGCTCGCCCGTGCGCCGTTTCCACATCGAGCGGGCCAAGCGGCACCTCGATTTCGTTTATGAACTCGAGGCTCGCAACCTGCTTCTGGTGCTAGGGGAGTACATCTGGCAGCAGGAAGTGATTGCGCCGCGCGACCAATGGAAGTGGGCCGTTGACGCGGTGTGCGAGTTGGGCGATCACGCCCAAAGATTGGGTCTCGAGATTGCCATTGAACTCGAACCCTTCCGCCAGTCGATTGTGAACACGCTCCCCAAGATGGTGGTCTTCTTGAACGATACCAACCATCCTGCCGTCCGGGCGAACCTCGATATCTCGCATCTGGCGCTGGCTCACACTCCGGCCGAAGACATTTCTCAGCTTCAGGGACGCATCGCGCACGTGCACTTTTCGGACTGCGACGGCACCCGGCACGGCGACCTGCCGCCGGGGCGCGGCGTGGTGAACTTCCGGCCTTACCTCGCGCAACTGAAGAAGGTGGGGTTCGCAGGCACCATCAGTATTGAACTCGAGTACTCGCCCGAACCCGAAAAGATTGTCGATTGGGTCACCGAAGCCTACCGTGAGACCGACAAGCTGATGCAGGAGATCAGCCTGCGGACGTAGCGCGCGGCGGACCATTACCCGCTGAAACAGCCCCGCAAGTACCTGGGTGCGTGACCACAGAGTGGTATCTTGTTTTTTTTCATTAACATCCCAGCGATTGCTAACCACCTGTGTTTTCAACAACATCGTAGGATAAGTAGGCTTTTGAGCGATAAATAGCTGTATTTTCATACACATCGTAGGGAATCGCCTAAGTGGCTGTGTTTTCATAAACATCGTAGGATATTCCCAACTTCATGTTTTTCTGCCCTTTGTTTTCAATAACATTCTGGCTTTGCTCGAAACTTTTTTTCGCAAGTCTCTTTCCCCGCTCGATGGTCGGGCCACGTCCGAGCCGGCGTGAACCCGGCGGGCGTCCGGCCAGACATGCTGCGGCGCAGGGGTGAATGCCATTCGCCCCTGCGGCCCCGTGCCGGACATTCAGGGTCTCGGCAAACACGGGGTGCGCGGCCATCGCGGGAGTCAGCCTGTCCGCCACCCTCCGGTCCACGGCGCCCAGCGGCCCGGTCATCAGAGCATAGACAAGGTCTTCGCGAAAGCGCGAGCGAAGGCCCGTCCGCAGCCCGTTCAGCCGCGATTGCGCCTTGCCGCGAGCGGTCCGCGGCCCGGTAGACTTCTGCGCATTCCGCCGGTTGGCTTCGAGGCGGGCTACGGTCAGGCGGGGAGATTTGCGGAGGGACATGGCGGTACCACTATAACAACCCCACGATAGGCTATGCCATGCAAGTTAATTTGTCAAGAGAGAAATGGAGTTTCACCTGGGGGCAGTGCCGATCCCGACACACTGCCGGTCCCGAACCAAGGCCGTTCGCGCGCCAGAGGATGCTCCCGTGGCATCGAATGCAGGGGCCAGCGGCGTCCGGCCCGCCGGCGCGTAGGGGCGAGCGCCGCTCAAGCTTGTCCAAATTAGTGATCTGTTCCGTGGCACCACGCGGCTCCGCCGCTTGCTATGCGGAAAGCCTCCGGCTTTCCGGGTGAATTCGCGCCCCATTTCCCCTGTTTCGCCCGCTGGAAGGCACAGCCTTCCAGCGGGCGAAAGAAGGTTGGTCAGGGGCTTGGCGGCACGGGAAGGCGAAGCCTTCCCGCACAACAAACGGCGAAGCCGCAAGCAGCCAACCTCGGGTTGCGCCGCAATTTGGACAGGCTTGAGCGCCGCTCGCCCCTACAATTTACGATTTAGGATTTACGATTCGATGATCTTTCGTTCCTCGTCGGTAATACCGTACAGCTCGTAAACCAATTCGTCGATCTGGGCGTCGGTCGTGGCGATTTCGCGCTCCAGCCGGTCGAGTTCCGAAGGCGCCAGCTTGCCCGAGTGTTTTCGCTTGTTCAGTTCCAACATGCGGTCCACCAGCACTTCACGTTGATGATGGGCGAGGCCCGCCTCATTTTCCACGTCCCATCCCAAGGCGTTAAAAAGCGGGTTGATGAAATCAACACGCAATTGCGCCTCAAGATAACCTTTGGAAACGTAAAATTGCTGGTCCGCCTCGAACTTGCGAATCAGCTTTTCAAGATCGGCGCGAAACGTCTCAAGGGTGGCAGGCAAAGATCCTCCACTGATACTGACCAAATTGGACCGAAAGTCTAATGCTGTTGGCCAAAGGACTCAAGGCGAGCGGAACCCAGATGTCAAAGCAAAATAGAAAGTTCCGGTCAGCGGAACCCAAATGCGAATCGCGCCCCGGCGTCTCAACTCCATTCACCCGCACGGCGTAGGGGCGGACGGTGTCCGCCCGGCTGTAGGGGCGAATGGCATTCGCCCTGAGGGCGAGCGCCGCTCGCCCAGCTTGCGCGCGTCCCCGGCATCGGTCTTGTTCCCCTCCTTCAGCAGGGCGTTGTGCCGCGCATCGCACACCACCAACTCCGCCACGCGTCCCTCGAAAAGATCGTACCGCCAGGCCGAGTAGGGGCCTTCTTCCCAGGTCAAATGCAGCTTCCCGCGCAACCCTTCCAAGAATCCGATCAACGCTCGCGCTTGCGTGGGAAGCATGGCGGTCGTCACCTCCCGCCCTCCCGCATTCAATACCGACGCCACCGTCCTCGCCTGAGGCACGTCGAAAGCGATATACTTGTCGTCGCTCATAACGGTGCCCCTCCTGGTTGCAAAAGTTGGCTTCCATAACCCAACTCTGCACAACCAGGGGCCCCTTTCATAGTGCGTGGCCCACGGAGGAGGTCGGGGGCCCTCACGCTTTGCTTGTCGTGGGGGTGAGGGGGTGGTTGGTGCCACGGGACTCAACTCACACGACCAGGAACGCCGCAGAGCAAGAGTAGGACGAGGGCAAAACAAACGTCGAAAGACACAGAAGGAGCATGACAAGGGTAGGGCAAGCCCTACGCCTCAAGTCGTGTGAAGTTGTCCCTTCCGAGTCTAGAATATGCGCACTATGTCCCACGCCGGGCGCACAAAGTGGTTCACAACTGCCGCTGGAACCAGGGCGGGGCGGCACGTCCTGGGCGGGCTCGCGATCTTGTTGTGCTTGGTGTGGGCATCTCCACTGCACGCCGCGTCCGAGTGTCTTTCTTGCCACGGGCCTGGGACGGGGCTCACGAATTCGCAGGGCAAATCGATCACGGTCACGCCCGAGGCTTTGGCGCACAGCGTTCACAAGGATCTGCAATGTCTTGATTGCCACGCGGGAGCTGCAAAGGCGGGCCACACGGCCGCCACGGCAGCGGCTTCCTGCGCGAGCTGTCACGACGACGCGGCGGCCAAGCTGCACGGCGGCGCACACTCCGCGCTCGGCGATCCCCAGGCGAGCTCGACCTGCGCCACTTGTCACGGCACGCACGACGTGGTGAATCCCGCGACACGCGGGACGGAGTTCTGCGCCGCGTGTCACGCCGACGAGGTGAAGCAGTATTCGGCGAGCGTTCATGGCCGAGCCCGCGCGCGGATGAATGGCGACGCCGCGACCTGCCGGGACTGCCACGGTCCAACCCATGCCGTGTTGGCGGCAAGCGATCCCCATTCGTTGGTCAGCAAGGCGAACCTTCCCGACACTTGCGGCCACTGCCACTCCAATCCTGCCTTGGCTGCGAAATATATGTTCGCCGTGGCTCGCCCGGTGGAAGCGTACCGACAGAGCGTCCACGGCCGCGCCATTCAGGCAGGCAATCTGCACGCGGCAGCCTGCAATGATTGCCACGGCGTTCACGACATCCTGCCCTCCTCCGACCCCCATTCGCGGATTTGGAAACAGAACGTCGCGGCAACCTGCGGCACTTGTCACCAGCCGGTTTACGACGTCTACAGGGAGAGCATTCACGGCCAAGCGGTCGCGGCCGGAGTCCTGGGGGCGGCCACTTGTATTGACTGCCACGGCGAGCATCGCATTCTCGCGCCGGGCAATCCCGAATCGCCCGTCTATCTGGCCAATGTTTCGCAGGAAACCTGCTCGCGTTGCCACGCCGACACGCAGTTGATGGCGCGCTTCAACGTTCCGGCGTCGCGCGTGCCGACTTATGAGGACAGCTATCACGGACTGGCGTCGCGCGCCGGCCAACAGACCGTCGCCAACTGCGCCAGTTGCCATGGCGTACACAACATCTTCGCTTCTTCGGACCCGCGCTCGACAGTCAACAAAGCGAACCTCGCTCAAACCTGCGGCAAGTGCCATCCCGACGCCGGGCAGCGCTTTGCCATCGGGACGGTGCACGCGCTTTCTCCTTCGACAGCGGGCGGGCGCGCGTTGACTTTTGTGAAAGCGTTTTACCTTCTGGCAATTCCACTCATTCTCGGATTCATGGTGGTGCACAATGCGCTCGATTGGTGGCGCAAGGCGCGCCGCGCGCTTGAGCAAAACCGCCGGGGACACGGCCAGGTACGGCTGACGCCGAACGAGCGTGTGCAACACGTCTTGCTGCTTACCAGCTTCATCGTGCTGGTGGCCACGGGCTTTGCGCTGAAATACCCCCACTCTTTCTGGGCGGAACCCATTGTGCGCTGGGAGAAGAACTTTCCTTTGCGCGGATGGCTGCACCGCCTGGCCGGCGTGGTGCTGATCACGGCATCGGTTTACCACGTGATTTACCTCTTCATTAATCGTGACGGCCGCCGCTGGGTGAAAGAGATGCTCCCGCGAGTCCGCGACGTGCGCGAGGCGGCCGAGACGATCGGCTACAACCTGGGTTATCGCCTTGTCCCACCGCGCTACGCACGCTTCAATTACATCGAGAAGATGGAATACTGGGCGCTCGTGTGGGGTACGGTGATAATGGCCATTACGGGGATTCTGCTCTGGGCCCACGACTGGGTGCTGGCCTACCTGCCCTATCCGCTCTCCCTGCTCGACATCACCACAGCCGTGCACTTCTACGAGGCCATCCTCGCGACCTTTGCGATTCTCTTCTGGCATTTCTATGCCGTGATCTTCGACCCGGATGTCTACCCGCTGAAGTGGACAGTCCTCACCGGCCGCGCGCCCGAACACGAAGTTAGAGAAGAAGAGCCTCCTCCACCACCGCCTCCGCCCGAGCCCGAACCCACGCCACCGGCCGTGCCGTCGCCTGCCAAGGAGGGCACAGGCGATACGCACGGGAAGCCCGCCTAGCGTTGCGTAACAAGCTTCCGTTGGCCGTCGCGCCGCCCTTTAGGGCGGCACATGCCGGGCTAAAGCCCGGTGCTACAACCATTTGGCAATCTCCGGATAAATAGACGTATTTGCAAAACGCAGCACAAGTGTCACATTGAGTCGAAATATCCTTTAGATTCAACACCATGGGAAACGGTGGCGGGCCGCGCGCTTCGCGAAACAAAAGGCAGCCGTCTCGACTTGGGTGGCTAACCCGGGTTTCTCACCGGTTTTGGGAAGGGCGGGGCTTCAGCCCCGCCGTTAAGATGCTCCCGTGATGTTCCCCTTGCCCCGCGCCACGCGCAGCTTGCGAGCGCAAGCTGCGCGTGGCACGGGACACAAAAGGGGGGTAGGGGCCGCGATGGCGGCAGGGCTGAAGCCCTGCCCTTCCACTTGCGTCCAAAAGTGGTGAGAAATTCAGGCTAGAGCCATTGGCTCCTGCCGCAGAGCAGTGGGAGGAATTCCGCACCATCCACCTGCAAAAAAGTTGCGAACACACTCCAGCAAGCTCTGTAGATTGAGTTGGTTGCCAAAGAGGATGACGTGTGTAGCCATTTCTTCCGAAAGACATAATTACCGAAACAAAGACCAGCGGAACGAGAATTGCACGCTGTAGTATTTCAATGCAGCGTAGGGTGATTTAACCCGAATCTATTCCCTTTCCCGCGTTGGCGATCGCGGGTTACCGGTAAAGAAGCTGGTTGAGCGGACGGGCCGCAGGGCCTACTATTGCCGTTTGACCA